>Escalade_p2__coassemble_4323_pt1 | contig 4417 bp, 3 predicted proteins | sample Escalade_p2__metabat2_low_PE_002 | metagenome-assembled genome bin Escalade_p2 | reverse complement strand
CCTCTCCCTTTCGGGAGAGGTGGCACGGCGGAGCCGTGACGGAGAGGGTGCTTCCTGAACGAAAACCCCTGGCGGGACGGGGTTTTTGCGCCAGATCTTCACTTTCTATTTTTTAGACAAAAGTTGTTTTTCCACTTTGTACAACTGCGCCTAATTTTTTGCTCTCTGGGCGACTTTTGGCCCGTTTTGGTATGCAAATGCAGGGGTGTCCCGCCTTGAATTTCGTCGTTTTCCGGCGCAAACACGCCATTTTACCGACAAAAAAATCTTGCAAATTCTGCCTTCTCCTGCTATGATGAAGAAAACAGCGGCCCGCTTGCAGGGCCGTCTAAAAACAAATTTGATATTGCCATATGACAAGGAGGTTATCGAATATGTCGATCCAGCTTTCTCGCCGTGACTTTATGAAATGCAGCGCCGTGGCCGTTCTGGCCGCAGCCTCTGGCACCCTGCTCACTGGCTGCAGTGGTGGCGGTAGTGGTGTCATTATCACCCCCAACCAGGAATTTACTACTCCTTCTGGTCTGTCTGTAAAGATGAACACTTTCAGTAGACCCACCATTGGTAATATTGGAACCCCTGACTATAACAGCGTTATTACCCTTGGTGATAAGGTAGAGCTTTTTGAGATTTCCTTTGATCTGACAAACAACGGCAAGCAACCTATTGCCGTTGTCGATCCTGTCAATGTTGCACTTGACGATTTGGCAACTGCGGTTTTCCAGTGCCATATTAACAAAAGCCCCGACCCCTTGGTAAAATATCTTCAGGATAAAAGTTTCAACGTCCGCACTGATAAGGGCGAGAAGGTCGGCTGCGTCCACTTCTTTGAGAAAGACAATTGGTATGATGATCTGACCAATTTGGCACCGGGCAAAAAGATCGAGGTCCACCTGCTCTGCGTTGCCCCCGCTGGTTGGAAGCGACTTGATATTGCCTACAATAAACTGGGCCTCAACTTCGTCCAGTACCGCTAAAATCTCTGCCGGGTCACACCGGCCCATTGCAAAAATGTTCTTCGCCGCAGCTCCCATTTTCAGGGGGCTGCGGCCTTTTTATGCTCTTTTTGTCCATAAGATACTTGGATGCAACAGGACCTCATTTTGTCGAAATGACAAAAAAGAAAAGCCCTTTCTTGTCGATTTTACGTATTTTGTGCGATACAACCAAAAATATTTTACGTTACACCCCCGAAACAAGGACTTTTGAAGCAATTTCATGAAAAAAAGTTTGAAAACTATGGCTTTTCTATTCCGAATGTGTTAAAATCCTGTTAAGCAAGTGTGAGCGGTCCACAACCAGGGATCGCAGTCACATCCGCACTTATTCAACATTCTTTTCAAGGAGGAATGTGTCTTATGATGAAATATCTCCAGAAACTGGGCAAGGCCCTGATGCTGCCCGTTGCAGCTCTGCCGGTCTGCGGCATCCTGATGGGTCTGGGCTATCTGCTGTGCCCCTCCACGATGCAGGGCGGCGACGTCGTCGGTATCGTGCAGACCATCGGCTTCCTGCTGGTCAAGGCAGGCGGCGCTCTGATCGACAATATGGCTTGGCTGTTTGCTGTTGGTGCAGCTGTCGGCCTGGCCGATGACCATGACGGCACCGCTGGTCTGGCGGGCCTGGTCAGCTACCTGATGATGCAGCAGCTGCTGAGCCCCGGCGTCGTGGGTGTCATCCGCACTCTGGAAGCTGGCAGCGCTACCGAGATCGCTTTCCAGAAGATCGCTGGCAACGCTTTCATCGGCATCCTGGCTGCTGTCATCGGCTCCACCTGCTACAACAAGTTCAAGAGCACCAAGCTGCCTGACTGGCTGGCATTCTTCAGCGGCAAGCGCTCGGTCGCCATCGTCACCGCTGTGGTGTCCATCCTGGCATCTGTGGTCCTGCTGTTTGCTTGGCCCATCATCTTCGGCGCACTGGTCGCTCTGGGCCAGGGCATCGCTGGCATGGGCGGCATCGGCGCTGGCCTGTATGCCTTCTTCAACCGTCTGCTGATCCCCACCGGCCTGCACCACGCCCTGAACAACGTGTTCTGGTTCGACACCATCGGCCTGGGCGACCTGACCCACTTCTGGGCAGGCGAGACCTCTGCCGACGTGAGCTGGAGCCTGGGTATGTACATGTCCGGCTTCTTCCCCTGCATGATGTTCGGTATCGCCGGTGCTGCTGCTGCTATGGTCCGCACCGCTAAGAACAAGAAGGCTGCTATCGGTCTGGTCGTCTCCGCTGCTATCTGCTCCTTTGTCTGCGGCGTCACCGAGCCGTTCGAGTTCGGCTTCATGTTCCTGTGCTTCCCGCTGTACGTTGTGTACTCTGTGCTGTACGGCATCTTCAGCGTCATCACCTACTACTCTGGCTTCCGTGCAGGCTTCAGCTTCTCTGCTGGTGCTACCGACCTGCTGTTCTCGGCATCTCTGCCTGCCGCAGCTAAGACTTGGATGATCATCCCCCTGGGCATCGCTGCTTTTGTAGTGTTCTACCTGGTGTTCTACTTCGCCATCACCAAGTTCGACCTGAAGACCCCCGGCCGTGAGGACGAGGATGCTGAGGAGGCCGAGAAGAAGGTCGTCCTGGCAAACAACAACTTCACCGAGGTCGCTTCCAAGGTTCTGGCAGCTGTGGGCGGCAAGGACAACGTGGCTCAGGTTGACTACTGCGCAACCCGCCTGCGTTTTGAGATCAAGGATTACACCGCTGTGGACGAGAAGGCCGTCAAGGCTGCCGGCGCTGCTGGTGTCATCCGCCCCACCAAGAACACCTGCCAGGTCATCATCGGCACCAAGGTCCAGTTCGTGTACGACGAGCTGAAGAAGATGCTGTAAGTTCCGGATCACCTGCTTTTCTTGGTCCGATCATTTGACCCCCTAGCAGCGGGAGGCTGGTTGCTCCCCTGCTGATCTGATGAAAAACGCCGCCGTGGGCGGGGCAATCGCCCTGTCTGCGGCGGCGTTTTGGTTTTGCTGCGGGGCGGGCGGGGCTGTTCCTGCCATTCCGCCCTTACCGCTTTGCGCAAAAAAGCTGCAAAACCCATCCCCGGTCTCTGCAAACTGTGGTACAATAGCATTACAAGGGGGGCACTTGTCCCCCCGGTAAATGAGAAAGAGGTGCATTGCAATGATCTTGAAAAACGCTCTGGTATACACCCCCCGTCACACCTTTGAGAAGGGTGACCTGGTGATCCGGGATGGCCGGATCGCAGCCTATGCCCAGCCCCAGGAAGGGGAGGAAGTGGTGGACGCCGACGGGCTGTACGCCCTGCCTGGTCTGGTGGATCTGCACTTCCACGGTGCAGCGGGCCACGACTTCTGCGATGCAGACGAAGCCGGCCTGCAGGCCATTGCAGACTTTGAAGCCGCCCACGGCGTGCTGGCCATCTGCCCCGCTACCATGACCTTCTCCGAGGAGATCCTGAACGGTGTTATGGATACCGCCGCCGCCCACAAAAACGACAGCGGCGCCGATCTGGTGGGCATCAACATGGAAGGCCCCTTCATCAGCCCCAAAAAGGTGGGCGCCCAGAACCCGGAGTACCTGCAGGGCGCAGATATCGAGATGTTCCGCCGTCTGCAAAAGCGCAGCGGCGGCCTGATCAAGCTGGTGGACATTGCGCCGGAGGAGCCGGGCGCGCTGGACTTTATCCGCGCCTGCCACAGCGAGACCCGCATCTCCATTGCACACACCTGCGCTGGTTACGACGATGCGCTGGCCGCATTTGAGGCAGGTGCTTCCCACATGACCCACCTGTACAACGCCATGCCAGGCATCACTCACCGAGACCCCGGCCCCATCCTGGCCGCTATGGAGAAGGGCGCTGCCGTAGAGCTGATCACCGATGGTGTCCATATCCATCCCGCTGTGGTGCGGTTCACCTTCCGCACCTTTGGCGATGACCATGTTGTGCTGGTAGCCGACAGCATGATGGCCTGCGGTCTGCCGGACGGCCAGTACAGTCTGGGCGGCCAGGCTGTGACCGTCAGCGGCCCCCGTGCCACCCTGACCGAGCACCCCGGCGTGATCGCCGGCAGTGCTACCTGCCTGTACGACTGCATGAAGCGGGCCGTACTGGACATGGGCGTCCCGCTGGAAAGCGCCGTCCGTGCCGCCAGCGAGAACCCCGCCCGCTGCCTGGGCATTGATGCCGACTACGGCTCCCTGGGTGCAGGGCGCTACGGCAACGTGATCCTGGCCAACGACAAGCTGGAGATCCAGTCCGTCTACCGCAAGGGCGTGCGCATCGTCTAAGCAGACATCCTGAATAGCAAAAGCCGCCGGCACTGTTTTCAGCAGAGCCGACGGCTTTTTTATGTTGGGAGCTGTGGCTCCGATTTGGAAAACGCTTACCGAAAGCAACTGCGAGACGGAGAAACCCTCTCCGTCACGGCTTCGCCGTGCCACCTCTCCCGAAAGGGAGAGG
>Escalade_p2__coassemble_2884_pt1 | contig 6483 bp, 5 predicted proteins | sample Escalade_p2__metabat2_low_PE_002 | metagenome-assembled genome bin Escalade_p2 | reverse complement strand
TGACGGAGAGGGTTACTCTCAACCCTCTCAGGCTCACTTCGTTCGCCAGCTCTCCCGAGGGGAGAGCCCTTGGCAAGGGCGTAAAGTTTATACTTTACCGGTCAGCTGGTGAGGGCGATACCTTCCGTCTTCGCCAGGGCCTCGCCCTTCGGGAGAGGTGGCACGGCGTTAGCCGTGACGGAGAGGGTTACTCTCAACCCTCTCAGGCTCACTTCGTTCGCCAGCTCTCCCGAGGGGAGAGCCCTTGGCAAGGGCGTAAAGTTTATACTTTACCGGTCAGCTGGTGAGGGCGATACCTCCCGCCTTCGCCAGAGCCTCGCCCTTCGGGAGAGGTGGCAGCGTCGTTAGGCGCTGACGAAGAGGGTCCGTATATCTATTCTTCCTCCCACAGATCATCTGGATTCACCCCAAGGCGCTCTTGGACGGTTTGATGGATCACTTGACATACACCCTCAAAGTTCTTGTCCACAGCGTTGTTGGGGAAGCGCAGCACCTGCAAATGATACTTGCGCAGAATGTTGGTCCGCTCGGCATCGTATTGCTCGCCTTGTTCGGTGTAGTGCTGCCCGCCGTCTACTTCAATCACCAGCTGTGCCTTGGAGCAGTAGAAGTCTACAATAAAGCACTCGATGATGCGCTGTTTGTAGAACTTTACCGGATAATCTCGAAGAAAGCCAAACCACAATTTGTGCTCCTGGGGGGTCATGTTACGCCGCAGCTCCCGTGCACGAGGCAGCATGGAGAGCTTTTTGGGAACAATATCCGATTTCATAAGAGGACACCTTCCTCTCATATTGGGGACGAACCCTCTCAGTCGCTTCGCGCCAGCTGTTCCCCTTTTTGTCGCCTGTCGGCGACATCTTCCCCCGGCCGGGGGAAGTCTTTCCACTCGGGGGGAGCCTTTGGCAAGGGCGTGAAGTTTCTGCTTTATACCGGTCAGCTGGTGAGGACAGGACCTTCCGCCTTCGCCAGGGCCTCCCCCTCTCGGGGGAGGTGGCATCGCCGGAGGCGATGACGGAGAGGGTTACTCTCAACCCTCTCAGGCTCACTTCGTTCGCCAGCTCTCCCGAGGGGAGAGCCCTTGGCAAGGGCGTAAAGTTTATACTTTACCGGTCAGCTGGTGAGGGCGATACCTTCCGCCTTCGCCAGGGCCTCGCCCTTCGGGAGAGGTGGCAGCGCCGTTAGGCGCTGACGGAGAGGGTCTTCTCCACTTACGATCACCTATTACTCACATAACAGGATATCCAAAAAATTTTCACAAAAAAGAAGGTGTGCCAGAAGGCATACGCCTCCTGGCACACCACAACGAGGCATTGTCATCCCTCCCCCCAAGGGGGGAGAGAACTATGCTTCATCTTGTTTCAGATGTAAATCTGAGATTAGACCTTGGTGAACTTAACGACAGCAGCGGTAGCGGGCTTCACGTCGTTGTGCATCAGCTGAGCAACAGCAGCCATGCCGCCCAGGATCTGAGCGCCAGCGTTCAGAACGCCGTTGAACTGGCCACCAACAACATCACCCTTCTCATCCTTCTCCAGGACAGCACCGTAAGCGGTGTTGATCTTGCCGCCAATGCCCTTGAAGACATTGCCGAACTGGTACTCGCCGCCGAAGACAACACCCAGAGTGTTGTCAACAACAGGCTGCAGGAAGTTGTTGCCGATGATGTTCACGATGTTGGTGAACAGGGTGGACAGGGGGTTGAAAGCGGGGAACAGGCTCTCACCACCAACAACGTAGGTCATCTCGGTCTCTGCGATAGCAGAATAGTTTGCAGGCATCATCATAATAAATTACTCCCTTCGATATGTTTCATCGAAAAATTATTTATCTAAAACCCGGGATCCCGGGTCTAGACCAAAGTTGGTTGGATAAATTGTTGTAAATGAGTTTACTTAATCTGGAACTTAATGAACTCTTTGCTAGCGGTCTCGTTCTGCACATCAACGGTAGCCAGCTGATGTGCAGCAGCGCCCAGGCCCACGACCTGCAGAGCGCTGTTCAGGAAATTGTAGTTGGGCTTACCCTCGGTATAACCACCAACAACAGTAGAACCCAGAGCCTTGAAAACATTACCAAACTCGTAGTGGCCACCGAACAAAGCGCCCAGAGTGTTATCGACCAGGCTCTGCAGGAAATTGTTGCCGATAATGGTCCAGACATTGTTGCCCAGGGTCTGCAGGCCCTCCAGGACGGTAGCGCCGCCGACGACGTAGGTCATCTCGTTCTCTGCGATAGCAGAGTAGTTTGCAGGCATCATCATAATGAATTACTCCCTTCAAATGAATGATTGAAAAAATCAACTCCCAAACAGATAAGCGGCTGTTTGTTCGTCTTTTATGTAACCAGGCTTGCACCTGGTTGCATCTTAATAGGTGATCGACTCGCCGTCGTCCTCATCCTCTTCAATAACAGGCTGGACATCGACCGGGGCCTCGTGCTCCTTGTGGCGGAAGATGCCTTGCTGCATATTCCACAGCTCAGAATAACGGCCGCCCTTTGCCAGCAGCTCGTCATGCGTACCGCGCTCCACGATCTTGCCCTTATCCATCACTAATATAATATCACAATCTCGGATGGTAGACAAGCGGTGAGCCACAATTAACATAGAACGATCTGCAAGTTGGTTGTAGATCATGTCAAAAATGACATTTTCTGTGGCAAAGTCCAGGTTACTTGTGGATTCATCCAGGATGTACAGGTTAGAATCCTTCAAGAAAGCCCGTGCCAGCGCAATGCGCTGCTTCTCACCACCGGACAGGCCGTTGCCAGCTTCCTCCAGGTAGGTGTGGTACTGCAAAGGCAGCCGACGGATAAAGTCATGGGCATCGGCCTTTTTGGCAGCTGCCTTTACTTCCTCCAAAGTGGCGCTCATGCGGGACACACGGATGTTATCAAAGATGGTTTTGCTGAACAGCTCCACGTTCTGGGGGACATAGGACACTGCACGCCGGACCGAGTCGTTGGTATACTCCTTCAGACTCACGCCGTCCACAGTGATCTCGCCGTCCTCCGGCTCATAATACTTGAGCAGGAGCTTGGTGATGGTGGATTTGCCGCTGCCGCTGCTGCCTACCAGCGCGACCTTCTTCCCCTTGGGGATCGTGAAGGAAACGTGGTCCAGCGCAGGAGCACGGTTGCCATAGCGGAAGGTGACATCCTTGAATTCGATGTCGCCGTCGATCTTCTCCATCTCGGTGCGGTTCTCGTCGCCCTCGTCCTCGGACTCGTAGTCCAGGATCTCGGTCAGACGCTTCATCGAGATAGAAGCCTCCTGCAAGGAGGTCTGCATCCCTACCAGCTCGCTCACCGGAGAGGTGAAATAGCCGGACAAGGTGGAGAACGCCATAAAAGCACCCAAGGTCATCTGACCATCCAGTACCTGAGAGATACCCACAAAGGTAGTCAGCATCTGGAATCCGGTGCCGATCAGCGAGGAGATCAAAGACTGGGAGGTGCTCAAACGGCTGCCCCGCAGGCTGATCTTCAGGCTCTTGATATATTCCCGCTCCAGATTTTCCAGCTCGGTATCCTCGTTGGCGTTGCATTTGATGGTCTCGATGCCGCGCAGGCTCTCGATCATCTGGCTGTTGAGGACAGCGGACTGCTGCATGGTCTCTTCATTCAGCTTTTTGTAGGGCCGCAGGTAAACCAGCACCAACAGGATGCTGACCAGGGTCATAAACAAAGAGATGGAGAAGAGGGTGGCATTCATCCGGAACAGAACGATGCCGGTGGCCACTGCCATCACGATATCCATCACAAGGCTCAGCGCAATGCTGGTAAAGACGGATTTGATGGTGTTGGCGTCGGAATAACGGGTGGTGATCTCGCCCGTTTTCCGGGTGGCAAAGAACTTCATGGGCAGTTTATAAACGTGCCCGAAGTAACCCAGCATCAGGGGAATGTCGATCTTAATGGACAGATGGATCAGGATCCATTGCCGTACATAGCCGATCAGCGTGCTTGTGATGTTTACCATGCTGAACACCAATATCAAGGTGATCAGCAGGCTTTTCAGCCCGTAGGGCAGCACTTCGTCCATCAATATCTTATTGAACATGGAGGACGCTATGCCCAAAATGGTCAGCAGCACCGATCCGAGGATCGCGAAGCCGAACAGCTTTTTCTGCGGCAGAAGCAGGTCCAAATACCGCTTGACCATGCCGCCTTTGGCCACCTTGCCGCCCTTGAACTCCGTGGTGGGGTTCAGCAGCAGCAAAACGCCGGTGAAGTTCTTATAGAACTCGTCCAGGGTGATCTTTTTCAGCTCGGTAGCGGGGTCGCCGATGACGACATAATCCCGGGACTTATACTTGGGATCATCCTGTTTTTTCTCGTTCTCCGTAAGCATATGCTTGCGGCGGGTATCGTCGTCCTTGATGGTGGTCTTTTTGAACACCACCACGAAGTGACCCATACCCCGGTCGTTGATGACCTGCGCAATGCAGGGGAGTGAGAAATCACTGAGAAAGTTCTCTCGGTCTACGCGAACAGCTGCGGTTGTAAAGCCTAGCTCGTTGGCTGCCTTTTGCAGGCCGATCAAGTTTGTGCCTTTTAGGTCGGTCCCCATCATATCCCGCAGGCGGGTGATGGTGATCTCTTTTTTGTAATGGAGGCACACCATTGCGAGACAGGCGGCTGCACAGTCTGTTGTGTCATGCTGCCGGACGTAGGTGTAGCGCATAGATGTTGGTTCCTTTACAGGAGGCCCTGCCCGAACCAAGGGAGCCGGGAGCCTCTTTCCAAGTTATATTCAAACTCCAGCGGTATTGTACCACAGCCCACAGAGCATCTCAAGCGGAAAACCATGCCAAAGGTGTATTCTGTACAGCTGCGGGGCCACGCCGCCAGCGGCTTGACGAAGAAAAAATATCAAAATTAGTTGCTGCCCAAACAGCCGCATAGTCCTCTGCTTTGCCCCGCCCTGTAATGGTACGGAGCAAAGCAGAGGCCAGCTGCTTATCAAAAGAAGGGAGCGCCTAACCTTTGATCGAAGTAGAATGGCTTGCAGGCTGCCCGCAAATGGGCAAAAGCTTGAAGCTTAGGTGCAGTATACCACAATGCGACAGCTTCTTCAAGAGGAGTTTTTTAACTTATACAAAAAATTTGAAAAAACTGTGAAAAAGCTTGGCGATTGCGCAATGAAAAAACGGCAAGGCTGAAAATGTAGCCCGCCGTTTTGATAATGGCGCCTCTTGCCTGACTCGAACAGGCGACACCCTGATTAACAGTCAGGTGCTCTAACCGACTGAGCTAAAGAGGCATATATTTTTCAAAAGCATTTCGTTGTGCACCAGTGTGGGGGCTGCGCCGGGAATTCTTGGTGCAAAACTGCCGTAACCACGGCCAATGATATTATAGCGTATAAAAGGCGTTTTGGCAATACTTTTTTGCAAAAAAAGAGGGGCATATCCCCCTTGCGGGGCAAAAAAATGGGGTTTTTCTGCTTTGACAGCTTTCGGCGGCGGGGAAGGGTAGGCTGTAAGGGTGAAAAAACTTTTCTTCCCCGGTGGTTTCCGGGGCAATGGGGGGCCGGCATGAAAACTGTCCTGTACCTGGATGAGCTTCTGCTCGTGAACTTTGTTGCCGCTGCACTGTTTTTGCTGTGCAGCGGCCTTGTCTGCGGGCGCAGCTGCACCCCTGTGCGGCTGCTGGCGGGGGCTGCATGGGGGGCGCTGGCTTCTCTGGCGATGCTGATGCCCCGGTGGCCGCCGTTGGCAGCGCTGCTCTACCAGGGCGGAACAGGTGCGGCTGCGGTAGCGCTGGCCTATGGGTGGCCGGGGCTTCGGCCCTTTGTGCGGCTGCTGGGGTGGTTTTGGCTGTGCAATCTGCTGCTGACGGGGGTGCTGCTGCTGCCATGGGGGGCAGAGAGCCACAATATGCAGCTGTATCTGCCGGTATCACCGGGGCTGCTGCTGGTTTTGTGTGCAGGGGTCTATCTGGCGCTGCGGGGGGCACTGTACTGCCTGGGCCGGGCAAAGCCTGCCTTGTTCGCAGCGAATCTGGAACTGGAGGGGGCTGTGCTTCCGGTGCAGGCGCTGTACGACACAGGGTTTCAGGTCATGGACCCCTTATCCGGGCGGACGGTGGTGCTGCTGCGGTATGAGTCGGTATGCGGTCAGCTGCCTGCGGCCTTATCGGAGTGGCTGGCAGACTATTTTGACCGGGGGACGCCGCCTCCGCCGGGGCTGGGGGTTCGGCTGCTGCCCTGCCACACCGTAGCGGGGCGCGGGCTGCTGCCCGCAGTTCCTGCACAAAAACTGACCCGCACGGTCCGGGGGCATACCTGGCAGCTGCCAAGGCCGCTGGCTGCTTTTTGTCCGCCGGGTCTGCCGCCGGAGGGCTGGACCCTTTTGCTGGGGGAGGACGCAGCAGTGCAGCTGGGGCTGTGAGGTGCTTTAGGGGGGACCTCTCAGACTCACTCCGTTCGCCAGCTCTCCCGAGGGGAGAGCCCTTGGCAAGGGCGTGAAGTTTCTGCTT
>Escalade_p2__coassemble_1185_pt1 | contig 16863 bp, 12 predicted proteins | sample Escalade_p2__metabat2_low_PE_002 | metagenome-assembled genome bin Escalade_p2 | reverse complement strand
TCAGTCGCCTACGGCGACAGCTCCCCCGAGAGGGGGAGCCCTTGGCAAAGAGGGTGAGTTTTGTCCTCACAGGTCAACTACTAGAAGAAGCTGACCTGTAACCCCATAAACTTCTCGCCTTTGCCAAAGCCTCCCCCTTCGGGGGAGGTGGCACGGCGAAGCCGTGACGGAGAGGGTCGGTTTTAGAACGAACCCTCTCAGTCGCCTACGGCGACAGCTCCCCCGAGAGGGGGAGCCCTTGGCAAAGAGGGTGAGTTTTGTCCTCACAGGTCAACTACTAGAAGAAGCTAACTTGTAAGCCTATAAACTTTGCGCCCCTGCCAAAGCCTCTCCCTTTCGGGGGAGGTGGCACGGCGAAGCCGTGACGGAGAGGGTCTCCCCGGCATTGCCCTTTACAAGCCGCACAAAACATGGTACAGTATAAAAAGCCGCATTTGAAGCGGAAAAATTCACTACGACACGGCAAACCAGCCGCGGACGGAAAGGATGTTATCACGATGGAACAGAGCGAAAAGACCCTTGATATGATCGTTGGTCTCTGCAAGAACCGGGGCTATGTGTTCCCCGGCTCGGAGATCTACGGCGGCCTTGCAAACAGCTGGGACTACGGCCCCCTGGGCGTTGAGTTCAAAAACAACGTCAAAAAGGCATGGCTGAAAAAGTTTGTGCAGGAGAGCCCCTATAATGTGGGCCTGGATGCCGCAATCATTATGAACCCGCAGACCTGGGTGACCACCGGCCATGTGTCCAGCTTCTCGGACCCGCTGCTGGACTGCCGCGCCTGCAAGGCCCGCCACCGCGCCGATAAGCTGATCGGTGAGGAGCATCATGAGGTCAATGTGGACGCCATGAGCTTTGATGAGATGGATGCCTTTATTGCAGAGCATGAGGACATCGTCTGCCCGGTGTGCGGCAAGCACGACTTTACCCCCATCCGCAAGTTCAACCTGATGTTCAAGACGGCCATTGGCGTTACGGAGGACAGCTCCTCCACCTGCTATCTGCGTCCGGAGACTGCACAGGGCATTTTTGTGAACTTTGCCAACATCCAGCGCACCACCCGCCGCAAGCTGCCTTTTGGCGTGTGCCAGGTAGGCAAGGCTTTCCGCAACGAGATCACGCCGGGCAACTTCACGTTCCGTACCCGTGAGTTCGAGCAGATGGAATGCGAGTTCTTCTGCAAGCCCGGCACCGACCTGGAGTGGTTCGCCTATTGGAAGGATTACTGCGAGAACTGGCTGCTGAGCCTGGGCATCAAGAAGGAGCACCTGCGCCTGCGGGACCATGAGCCTGCAGAGCTGGCTTTCTACAGCCGTGCTACCACCGATATCGAGTACGCCTTCCCGTTCACCGACTGGGGCGAGCTGTGGGGCATTGCAGACCGTACCAACTACGACCTGACCCGCCACCAGGAGGCTTCCGGCAAGAGCCTGGAGTACTATGACCCTGAGACCAATGAGCACTATGTGCCCTATGTCATCGAGCCTTCTCTGGGCTGCGACCGTGTGGCTCTGGCATTCCTGTGCGAGGCATACGACGAGGAGCATCTGGTGGATGGCAAGGGCAAGGAGGACGTGCGCACTGTGCTGCGTCTGCATCCGGCGCTGGCACCTTATAAGTGCGCTGTGCTGCCCCTGAGCAAGAAGCTGGGTGAAAAGGCAATGGAGATCCGCAACCAGCTGAGCAAGTACTTTATGGTGGACTATGACGATACCGGTTCCATCGGTAAGCGTTACCGCCGTGAGGACGAGATCGGTACCCCGTACTGCATCACGGTGGACTTTGATACCGTGGGCGACGAGGCTAAGGGCATTGCCGCAGACAACTGCGTCACCGTCCGTGACCGTGATACCATGGAGCAGGTGCGTATGCCCATCAGCGAGCTGAAGGCATATATCGAGAGCAAGCTGGAGTTCTGAGCTTTCGCCTGACCGAATAAACGAAAACCCCCTGTGTGCGTTGTGCATACAGGGGGTTTTTGCGGGTTGAACGATCCTGGGCCAGGGAGGGCGAGCTGCCTGCCCTATGCGTATAAAAAATCGGCCCGTGCATCTGCACGGGCCGTGTGAAACGCTTTTTGCTCCGCTTTTTCTCGAAAAAGCGGGAAAATCCCCGTAAAAACTCAGTTCACCGTCTTTCCGAAGAACTCGGCTTCCTTGGTGATGAACTGCATCAGCTCGTCGAACTGGTCCGGGGTCAGGCTCTGTGCGCCGTCGCACTTGGCTTTGGCGGGGTTGTTGTGGACTTCGATCATCAGTCCGTCTGCGCCGGCAGCCACGGCAGCCTTGGCCAGCTGAGGCACCATCCAGGCATGACCGCAGGCGTGGCTGGGGTCCACCACCACCGGCAGATGGGTCATCTTGTGCAGCATCACCACACCGGCCAGGTCCAGCGTATTGCGCATACTGGTCTCAAAAGTGCGGATGCCCCGCTCGCAGAGGATCACGTTTTCATTGCCTTCGGCCATGATATACTCAGCGCTCATGACGAACTCTTCCAGGGTGTTAGCAAGGCCCCGTTTCAGCAGTACCGGCTTGTTCTGGCGGCCCACCGCTTTCAGCAGCTCAAAGTTCTGCATATTGCGGGCGCCCACCTGGATCAGATCCACATCCGCAAACAAGGGCAGATGCTCGGTGCTCATGACCTCGGTGACGATGGGGGCGCCGGTGACACGGCGGGCCAGCTTGAGCAGGTCCAGCCCCTGGCTGCCCATCCCCTGGAAGGAATACGGAGAGGTGCGGGGCTTGAAAGCGCCGCCCCGCAGCAGGCTGGAACCAGCTGCCTTGACCCGCTGGGCACACTCGGTGATCTGGGCTTCGCTCTCAATGCTGCAAGGCCCGGCGATCACAGCAAAGTGTCCGCCGCCGATCTTGACCCCGGATACATCAATGACACTGTCGTCCGGATGGAATTTCCGGTTGGCTTTTTTATACGGCTCGGAGACCCGGTGCACCCCTTCTACCACAGGGTTTGCCAGCACCCAGCTTTCCGAGATGGACTTTGTATCGCCGATCAGACCCAGGATATGGGTGTCGTGCCCCTTGGAGTCATTCAGCTCCAGGCCAAGAGCCTCCAGCTCCTGGCAGAACTCCCGCACCTCGCGCTCGGGTGCGTTCTGTTTCAATGTGATGATCATAGATGCGTCTCCTTTGCGTCGGCCCACGGTAGGGGCGGATGTTGTATTTTGCACTGCGCCCGCCATTGCAGGCCGCGGTTTGCTGCTGGGGATATCATAGCACTTCAGGACAATGAAGTCAAGCGGGCGGGGCGGATTTTTTTTCCGGGCAGGGGCAAAAAGCGCAAAATCTCCACAAAAACAGTTTTTACACCCCGTACATCTATTATTTCGGTGCAAAACGTGGTAAAATAAAAACAGTATCGTGTATAAGGGGGAGAACGGACAAAAATGGGGAAGGAAGTTAAGACCAATGCTATGCGGATGCTGGAGCGGGCCAAAGTGCCCTATACGGCTCACGAGTATCCCCACGAAGAAGGGGTGGCAGTGGACGGGATCCATGTGGCGCAAAGTATGGGGGAGGACCCGGCCTCGGTGTTCAAGACCCTGGTCACCAAGGGGTCCAGCGGCGGCTACTTTGTGTTTGTGATCCCGGTAGCAGAGGAGCTGGACCTGAAAGCGGCTGCCCGCAGTGTGGGAGAAAAAAGCGTCGCCATGCTCCATGTGGCTGATCTGCTCAAGGTCACCGGTTATGTACGGGGCGGCTGCAGCCCGGTGGGGATGAAGAAGAAATACCCCACGGTCTTTGATGAAAGCGCCCTGGCGCAGCCCCGGATCTATGTTTCCGGCGGGCGCATCGGCACGCAGATCTGCTGCGAGCCTGCTGGCCTGATGAAAGCAGTACAGGGGAGCGCTGCGCACATTACCCAGGGTGCTGCGCAGACCGGTACAGCTTTATAAAAAAATGTCCAGGCAGAAGTCATACTTAAAAAGAAAAACGATGTCGAAACTGCACAAAACTTTCTAAAGTTTTTTGTGTGCTTGGGAACACAAGGGAGAAATTACGAAAACGGTCTTTGCAAAGCGATTTTTTTGCCGTAAACTGTACTTGTAAAGGGCGCAAGCCGGGGGTCCTGCTCTTCTTTGAGAACGGGATGGCCGGCGTTTGCCCTTAGAGCACATTTTCAAGGACAGAACGTTTTTGCGGAGGGGAACCATGATGCGCAAAATGCCGCTGAACACTGTGGCCCAGCGGGCTATTTTCGGGAACAGCGGGCATCGTGCAACCTTGCGCAAGGGCGCGTGTCCGGCATGACGCAGAACAAAGGCCGTGGTGTAATTCATCACAGCCTTTTTTTGTTTCTTTTGTCAAGAAAGAGAGGATCGAAGCTATGATTCGTAAGGTTGCAGTCATCATGGGTTCCGACAGCGATTGGCCGGTAGTCAAGGGGGCCTGCGCACAGCTCAAGGCGCTGGATATCCCCTTCGAGGCCCATATCCTGTCCGCTCACCGCACCCCGGCCCAGGCCGCAGAGTTTGCAAAGGGGGCTAAGGCCGCAGGTTTTGGCGTGATCCTGTGCGCAGCGGGCATGGCCGCCCATCTGGCAGGCGCATTTGCTGCCAACACCACCCTGCCGGTGATCGGCATCCCCATGAAGGGCGGCGCAGCAGATGGTCTGGATGCGCTGCTGTCTACGGTGCAGATGCCCAGCGGCATCCCGGTGGCTACTGTGGCCCTGAACGGCGCCAAGAATGCCGCCTGGCTCGCAGCGGAGATCCTGGCACTGGGGGATGAGGCACTGGATGCCCGCCTGGAGGCAGAGCGGGTGGCTATGAGCCAGCAGATCGCTGCAAAGGAAGCTGCCCTCCAGCAGGAGCTGGCTGCGCTGTAATATTCTGTTGTGGATTTGAGAGAGGAAAAAACATTTATGTCTGATTTTGCATATCCGCTGCATGAGGAGTGCGGCGTCTTTGGTATTTACGATAAGGCCGGCACCGAGGATGTTGCCGCCGCAGTCTACTCGGCCCTGTATGCTCTGCAGCACCGCGGCCAGGAGAGCTGCGGCATTGCTGTAAACGATGACGGTGTCATCCATGGCTACCGGGATTCCGGCCTGGTGAACGAGGTGTTCACCCCGGAGGTGCTGGCTTCGGTGGCACGGCCCAACGCCCATATGGCTACCGGCCATGTCCGTTATGCCACTACCGGCAACCGCTCCCGCTCCAACGCACAGCCCATGATCGTGCGCCACGGCCGCGGCACCATGGCTCTGTGCCACAATGGCAACCTGGTCAATGCCATGCAGCTGCGCAACGAGCTGGAGAACGAGGGCGCCATCTTCCACGGCACTTCGGATACCGAGGTGATCTGCTATCTGATCACCCGTTTCCGCCTCAAGACCGGCAGCATCGAGGAGGCCATCAGCCAGACCATGACGCTGCTGGACGGCGCATACAGCCTGGTGATCATGTCTTCCACCAAGCTGATCGCTGCCCGTGACCCCCGCGGTTACCGGCCGCTGTGCATCGGCACCCTGCCGGAGGGCGGCTATGTGTTTGCCAGCGAGAGCTGCGCTCTGGACGCCGTAGGTGCTACCCTGCTGCGGGATGTGGAGCCTGGTGAGATCGTGGTGGCCGACGCATCCGGCCTGCGCAGCATCAAGGCCCACTGCGGTGAAAAAGAAAACCAGATGTGCGTGTTTGAGTTCATCTACTTTGCACGTCCGGACAGCGTGGTGGAGGGCAGCTCTGTGCATGAGGCCCGCAAGCAGGCAGGCCGCTTCCTGGCGATGGAGCACCCGCTGGAGGCCGATGTGGTCATTGGCGTGCCGGACTCCGGTCTGGACGCTGCACTGGGTTACTCGGAGCAGAGCGGCATCCCCTACGGCATCGGCTTTATCAAGAACAAATACATTGGCCGCACCTTTATCCAGGGCAGCCAGAAGCAGCGTGAGAACAGCGTGCGCATCAAGCTGAACGTGGTGTCCAGCACGGTGCGTGGCAAGCGGGTGGTGCTGGTGGACGACTCCATCGTCCGCGGCACGACCTCGGCCCGCATCATCAACCTGCTGCGGGATGCCGGCGCTAAGGAAGTCCACTTTGTGGTCTCGGCGCCTCCGTTCAAGTACCCCTGCTACTTTGGCACCGATATCCCGGACCAGAAGATGCTGGTGGCTACCGGCCGCAATGTCGAGCAGATCAACGAGATCATCGGCGCTGATACCCTGGGCTATCTGTCCATCGACCACGTCAAGCAGCTGGCACAGCAGTCTCACTGCGGTTTCTGCACGGCCTGCTTTACGGGAGAATATGCAACCAAGCCGGCTTGCCAGCCGACTGCAGATATCCACGACCGACACCTGAACGACCGCCCCAAAGGCGAGAAAAAGTGAGGAGAATAACATCCATGGAAAAGAGCTATTCTGAAAGCTACAAGGCCGCCGGCGTTGACATTACGGCGGGTTACCGCTCGGTGGAGCTGATGAAGCAGTACGTTGCCCGTACGATGACCGAGCAGTGCATCGGCGGTCTGGGCGGCTTTGGCGGCCTGTTTGAGCTGGACTGCACCGGTATTCAGCGCCCGGTGCTGATCTCCGGCACCGACGGCGTGGGCACCAAGCTGCGCATCGCCATGCTGCTGGATAAGCACGACACCATCGGCATCGACTGCGTGGCAATGTGCGTCAACGACGTGATCTGCGCCGGTGCAAAGCCCCTGGTCTTTTTGGATTACATCGCCTGCGGCCGCAATATCCCCGAGAAGATCGCTGAGATCGTCAAGGGCGTGGCAGAGGGCTGCGTGCAGGCTGGCTGCTCCCTGGTGGGCGGCGAGACTGCCGAGCACCCGGGCATGATGCCGGAGGAGGACTACGACCTGGCCGGCTTTACTGTGGGCGTGGTGGATAAGGAGAAGATCCTCTCCAACGAGAGCATGATCCCCGGCGATGTGATGATCGCCCTGCCCTCCACCGGCGTGCACTCCAACGGCTTCTCTCTGGTGCGTCATGTGTTCAACATCGATGCAGACCCGGCTGTGCTGAACACCGCTCCCGCTGAGCTGGGCGGCCAGACCCTGGGCGAGGCGTTGCTGGCACCCACCAAGATCTACGTCAAGCCGGTGCTCAAGGTGCTGGAGCAGGTGGCTGTGCGGGGCATCTCCCACATCACCGGCGGCGGCTTCTATGAGAATATCCCCCGCAGCCTGAAGAAGGGCTGCTGCGCCCGCATCCGCAAGGAGGATGTGCGTACCCCCGCTCTGTTTGACCTGATGCAGAAGACCGGCAACATCTCCGAGCATGATATGTTCAACACCTTCAATATGGGCGTGGGCATGGTGCTCACCGTGCCTGCTGTTGAAGCAGACAAGACCCTGGAGATCCTGCACCAGAACGGTGAGCCCGGTGCATACCGTCTGGGCGTCATCGTGGAAGGCGAGGGTGTGGAGCTGTGCTGAACATCGCAGTTCTGGTCTCCGGCGGAGGCACCAACCTTCAGGCACTGCTGGACAGCCAAGCCCGGGGGGAAAACCCCGATGGCCGCATCACGCTGGTGGTAGCGTCCAAGCCCGGCGTCTATGCGCTGGAGCGTGCGGCGCAAGCTGGCGTGGAAGGCTGTGTGGTGCGCCGCAAGGACTATGCCGACAGCGCGGCTTTTGATGCCGCCCTGCTGGAGGTGCTGCACAGCCACCAGATCGACCTGGTGGTGCTGGCAGGCTTTTTGTCGGTGCTGGGGCCCAGCGTGATCGCTGCTTACCCCCGCCGCATCCTGAACATCCACCCTGCCCTGATCCCCGCTTTCTGCGGGCCGGGGATGTATGGTCTGCGCCCCCACCAGGCTGCACTGGCCCGGGGCTGCAAGGTCACCGGCGCTACCGTCCACTTTGTAAACGAGGAGTGCGACGGTGGGCCCATCCTGCTGCAAAAAGCAGTGGAGATCCTGCCCGGCGACACCCCGGAGACGCTGCAAAAGCGTGTCATGGTGGAGGCCGAGTGGCAGCTGCTGCCCAAGGCTGTGGCCATGGTGTGCAGCGGCGAGATCCAGTAAAAGCGAGATCAACGGGTTTTTGCCCTGTCAAAAGGAGTATAAACGATGGAAAAGATCGATCTGAACCAGTATCTGGCTGGGAACCGTTACCCCGGCCGCGGCATTGCGGTGGCCCTGGCCCCGGATGGCCGGCAGGTGTTTATCGGCTACTTTATCATGGGCCGCAGCGCCAACAGCCGCAACCGGGTGTTTGATCCGCTGCCGGAGCGGGGCGGCATCTGCACCATGGCAGCAGACCCTGCCAAGCTGGAGGACCCCAGCCTGATCATCTACAATCCGGTGCTGACCTTGGGCCGCACCCATCTGGTGACCAACGGCGACCAGACCGATACCTTGTATGACCTGATGAGCCAGGGCAAGAGCTTTGCGGATGCACTGCGCACCCGCACGTTTGAGCCGGACGGCCCCAACTACACGCCCCGGATCTCGGCGGCTGTGTATGCGGACGGCAGCTACCAGATGAGCATCCTGAAATCTGCCGACGGCAATGGGGACAGCGTCCAGCGCTATTTCTTTGATTATCCTCAGCCTGTGGCAGGGGAGGGGCACTTTATCAGCACCTATAAGCAGGATGGCGACCCCATCCCCAGCTTTGAGGGCGAGCCCCTGCGTTTTGCCTGCCCCCGCACCATTGGCGATTTTGCCCGCGGTCTGTGGAGCAGCCTGAACGAGGAAAATAAGGTAAGCCTGTTTGCCCGGGTCATTGACCTGGAGAGCGGCGAGACCGGGGATATCATCTACAACAAGTATGCCCCGGTGGGTGACCCGGACGAAGATATGGAGGAGCCGCCCCTGCTGCCCGAAGAGCTGGAAGCAATGGCTGCGGCACAGGAATAAGGAGGAAGCGGAATGAACGAACTGGCATTGAAGTACGGCTGCAACCCCAACCAGAAGCCCAGCCGCATCTATATGGAGGATGGCTCTGAGCTGCCGGTCACCGTGCTGAACGGCAAGCCCGGTTATATCAACTTTTTGGATGCCCTCAACTCCATCCAGCTGGTGCAGGAGCTGAAGACCGCCTGCGGTCTGCCTGCGGCAGCCTCTTTCAAGCACGTTTCTCCGGCGGGCGCAGCCCTGGGCCTGCCCCTGACCGAGGTGGAGCGCCGGATGTACCATATTGCCCCGGAGACGGAGCTGTCCCCCCTGGCCTGTGCCTATGCCCGGGCCCGCGGTGCAGACCGGATGTCCTCCTTTGGCGACTGGATCGCTCTGTCTGAGGTGTGCGACGTGCCCACCGCCAAGCTGATCCAGCACGAGGTCTCGGACGGCGTTATCGCTCCGGGATATGAGCCGGAGGCTCTGGCCATCCTGTCCAGCAAGAAAAAGGGCAACTACAATGTGGTGGCCATCGACCCGGCCTACAAGCCCGCCCCCATCGAGCACAAGCAGGTGTACGGCATCACCTTTGAGCAGGGCCGCAACGAGCTGGTCATCAATGCAGACACCATGCTCAACAACTTTGTTACGGAGAACAAGGAGATCTCGGAGGACCAGAAGCGGGATCTGATCCTCAGCCTGATCACCCTGAAGTATACCCAGTCCAACAGCGTCTGCTATGCCTACGGCGGCCAGACCATCGGCGTGGGCGCAGGCCAGCAGAGCCGCATCCACTGCACCCGCCTGGCGGGCCAGAAGGCCGACAACTGGCAGCTGCGCCACATGGACAAGGTGCTGGACCTGCCCTTCCGGGAGGATATCGCCAAGCCCAACCGGGACAACGCCATTGACGTGTACATTGGCGACACCCCGGAGGACGTGATCGGTGACGATGTCTGGGCCGAGACCTTTACCCGCCAGCCGGAGCCTCTGACCGCTGAGGAGAAAAAAGCCTACCTCAGCCAGGTCACCGGCGTGAGCCTGGGTTCGGACGCATTCTTCCCCTTTGGCGACAACATCGAGCGGGCCCGCCGCTCCGGCGTTACTGCCATCGTCCAGCCCGGCGGTTCCATCCGGGACCAGCAGGTCATTGATACCTGCAACAAGTACGGCATCGCCATGGCCTTCTGCGGCCTGCGGCTGTTCCATCACTGATGCTTTTTAAGCGGGAAGGTGAGATACGCATGAGCAAAAAGATTTTGGTCGTGGGCGGCGGCGGACGGGAGCATGCGATCGTCCGGGCGCTGAAAAAAAGCCCGGACTGCGGCGAGATCTGGTGCGCACCCGGCAACGGCGGCATCGGCTTTGACGCAAAGTGCATGAACATCAAGGCCACCGACGTGGATACCATGGTGGGCTTTGCTGCCCAGCAGAAGTTTGATTACGTTGTAGTGGCGCAGGACGATCCCCTGGCACTGGGCATGGTGGATGCGCTGGCAAAGGTGGGCATCCCCGCATTTGGCCCCGATAAGGCAGCTGCCCAAATCGAAGCATCCAAGGTGTTCTCCAAGGATCTGATGAAAAAGTACGGCATCCCCACTGCGCAGTACGAGACCTTTGACGACCCGTCCAAGGTGATGGACTATGTCCGTGCACAGGGCCGTTATCCGGTGGTGCTGAAGGCGGATGGTCTGGCTCTGGGCAAGGGCGTGCTGATCTGCGAGAACGAGCAGCAGGCCGCCGACGGCGTGCGGGAGATCATGCTGGACAAAAAGTTCGGTGCGTCCGGCAACCGTGTGGTGGTGGAGGAGTTCCTCACCGGGCCGGAGGTCAGCGTGCTGAGCTTTACCGACGGCAAGGTGGTCAAGCCCATGGTATCCTCCATGGACCATAAGCGTGCCTGCGACCATGACACCGGCCTGAATACCGGCGGCATGGGCACGGTGGCCCCCAACCCCTATTACACCCCGGCTGTGGCACAGGAGTGCATGGAGAAGATCTTCCTGCCTACCATTCGTGCAATGGCAGCGGAGGGCTGCCCCTTTAAGGGCTGCCTGTATTTTGGCCTGATGCTGACCCCGGACGGCCCCAAGGTCATTGAGTACAACTGCCGCTTTGGCGACCCGGAGACGCAGGTGGTGCTGCCTTTGCTGCAGAGCGACCTGCTGCAGGTGATGACTGCCTGCACCGAGGGCACCCTGGCAGATACTGAGGTGCAGTTTGCGGACGGCGCAGCTGCCTGCGTGATCCTGGCATCCGGCGGCTATCCGGTGCAGTACGAAAAAGGCAAGCCGATCACCGGCTTGACCGAGGGCCAGCTGCCGGAGGCAGAGGGGGTTACGGTCTATCATTCCGGCACCGCAGTGGATGCCGAAGGCCGCCTTGTTACCGCCGGCGGGCGGGTGCTGGGCGTGACCGCTGTGGCCGATGCCCTGCCCGGTGCAGTGACCAAGGCTTATGCCGCAGCCGAGCAGATCGGTTTTGAGGGGCTGCATAAGCGCAGCGATATCGGCCTGCGGGCATTGCAGGCCCTGGGCGCAGTGCAGTAAGCATACAAGAACAGGAGGGGGATCATCCCTATGGTATATCGTATTTATGTGGAAAAAAAGCCCGGCTTTGATGGTGAGGCACAGGCTTTGCAGAACGAGCTGTGCTCGCTGCTGGGCATTGAGCAGCTCACCGGCCTGCGGCTGCTGAACCGCTATGATGTGGAGGGCATCGACCAGGCACTGTTTGACCAGTGCGTCTCCACCGTGTTCAGCGAGCCTCCGGTGGACGACACCTACACCGAGCTGCCCGCTTGGAGCGACAGCTGCTTTGCAGTGGAGTATCTGCCTGGTCAGTTCGACCAGCGGGCGGATTCTGCTGCGGAGTGCATCCAGCTGATCAGCCAGGGCGAGCGGCCGCTGGTGCGCTCGGCACGGGTGTACCTGCTGGAAGGCGCACTGAGCGATGCGCAGATCGATGCCATCAAGAAGTATGTCATCAACCCCGTGGAGGCCCGGGAGGCCTCTCTGGAGACCCGCGCCACCCTGAAGATGGAGTATCCTGTGCCGGCTGCTGTGGCTGTGCTGGAGGGTTTCAACCAGCTGGATGAGGCCGGTCTGGCCGACTTTATCCGGGAAAAGGGCCTGGCTATGGACCTGGGGGATATCAAGTTCTGCCAGGAGTACTTCCGCACCGAGCAGCGTGACCCCACCATCACCGAGATCAAGATGATCGATACCTACTGGTCCGATCACTGCCGTCATACCACCTTTGGCACCATCCTCACCGATGTGAAGATCGATGACAAAGTAGTGCAGGCTGCCTTTGAGCGCTATATGGCACTGCGGGAGGAGCTGGGCCGCACCGAGAAGCCCCGCTGCATGATGGACCTGGCCACCATTGGCGCCAAGGCCCTGAAAAAGCGCGGCGTCCTCACCAACCTGGATGAGTCGGACGAGATCAACGCCTGCACGGTCAAGATCAAGTGCGATGTGGACGGCGAGGATCAGGACTGGCTGTTCCTGTTCAAGAACGAGACCCATAACCACCCCACCGAGATCGAGCCCTTTGGCGGCGCAGCTACCTGCATTGGCGGCGCGATCCGTGACCCGCTGTCCGGCCGCAGCTATGTCTACCAGGCAATGCGCGTTACCGGCGCAGGGGACCCGTTGGTCCCGGTCAGCGAGACGCTGTCCGGTAAGCTGCCGCAGCGCAAGCTGGTGACCACTGCTGCCGCAGGCTATTCTTCTTACGGCAACCAGATCGGCCTGGCTACCGGCCAGGTGGACGAGATCTACCACCCGGGCTATGTGGCCAAGCGCATGGAGATCGGCGCAGTGGTGGGCGCTACCCCTGCCTCCCATGTGCGGCGTGAGTGCCCCGCTCCCGGCGATGTGATCGTGCTGCTGGGCGGCCGCACCGGCCGTGACGGCATTGGCGGCGCTACCGGCTCCTCCAAGGCCCACAACCTGGACAGCCTGGAGAGCTGCGGTGCAGAGGTGCAGAAGGGCAATGCCCCCATCGAGCGCAAGCTGCAGCGTCTGTTCCGCCGGGAGGATGCCTGCCGCATGATCAAGCGCTGCAACGACTTTGGCGCAGGCGGCGTTTCTGTGGCGATCGGCGAGCTGGCCGATGGCCTGTATATCGACCTGAACAAGGTCACCAAGAAATACGAGGGCCTGGACGGCACCGAGCTGGCGATCAGTGAGAGCCAGGAGCGTATGGCTGTGGCGCTGGCTCCCGAGGACGTGGATGCGTTCATCGCTCTGGCCAACGAGGAAAACCTGGAGGCTACCCCTGTGGCCCGCGTCACCGAGGAAAAGCGCCTGAACATGGTGTGGAATGGTACCTCCATCGTCAACATCAGCCGTGAGTTCCTGAACTCCAACGGTGCAGAAAAGCATCAGACTGTTCACGTCCAGAAGAGCAGCGTCTGGCATCCCCAGTGGAGCGGCGTCACCTTCGGCCAGAAGATGAAGCACATGGTGGGCGATCTGAACGTGTGCAGCAAGAAGGGCCTGTCGGAGCGGTTCGACTCCACCATTGGCGCAGCCACCGTGCTGATGCCCTTTGGCGGTGCATACCAGCTGACCCCCCAGAACGCCATGGCTGCAAAGCTGCCGGTGGACGGCGAGACCAATACCTGCTCCGGTATGGCTTGGGGCTACAACCCCTTCCTGACCAGCGCTGACCCCTACACCGGCGCACGTCTGGCTGTGGTGGAGAGCGTCACCAAGCTGGTGGCATCCGGCTTCCGCTATGAGGATGCCTACCTGACCTTCCAGGAGTACTTTGAGCGCCTGGGCAGCCAGCCGGAGCGCTGGGGCAAGCCCCTGGCTGCTCTGCTGGGCGCACTGGATGCCCAGCTGGGCCTGGAGATCGCATCTATTGGCGGCAAGGACAGTATGTCCGGCTCCTTTGAGCAGCTGGATGTGCCCCCCACGCTGGTCTCCTTTGCAACGGCCATTGGCCGTGCAGACCGTGTGGTCTCCACTGAGTTCAAAAAGCCGGAGAGCAGCGTTGTGCTGCTGCGCCCGCTGATCGACCCCGAGAGCGGCTGCCCGGACTTTGCCTCTCTGAAGGCCAACTACAAGATCGCCGAGCAGATGGTGGAGCAGGGCATCGTGGCTTCTGCTTCCTCGGTGGGTTACGGCGGCCTGGCCGAGGCCCTGTTCAAGATGGGCCTGGGCAACCGGATCGGCTTCCGCATGACGGCAGACATGACCACCAGCCAGATGTTTGCACCTATGTACGGTGCTCTGGTGCTGGAGATGGTGTCGGATACCCCGGCAGGCGAGCTGCTGGGCGAGACCACGGTGGACTACACCCTGTGCTGCTGCGGCGAGACCCTGGATATGGCACAGCTGCAGGAGATCTGGGAGCAGAAGCTGGAGCCGGTGTACCCCTACCGCAAGTCCGGCCCCGCGGTGGAAAAACTGAGCACTACCATCGCTGCCCCGGCTGCCCCCAAGGTAGGCGTGGCAAAGCCCAAGGTGGTTATCCCGGTGTTCCCCGGCACCAACTGCGAGTATGATACCGCCCGTGCCTTTGCCCGGGCCGGTGCCGACCCGGAGATCCTGGTGGTGCGCAACCTGACCCCGGCAGATGTGACCGCCAGCTGCGAGGCTTTGGTGCGGGCTATCGGTGAGAGCCAGATCGTGATGCTGCCCGGCGGCTTCTCCGGCGGCGACGAGCCGGACGGAAGCGCCAAGTTCATTGCTTCCTTCTTCCGCAACCCTGCCGTCACCGAGGCAGTGCGTGAGCTGCTGCAGAAGCGGGACGGCCTGATGCTGGGCATCTGCAATGGCTTCCAGGCGCTGATCAAGCTGGGCCTGGCTACCACCGGCGATATCTGCCCCATCACCGAGGAGAGCCCCACCCTGACCTTCAACACCATCGGCCGTCACCAGAGCATGCTGGTGCGCACCCGCATTGCTTCTACCGGCAGCCCCTGGCTGAGCCAGTGCGCCCCCGGCGAAGAGCACACCATTGCCATCAGCCACGGCGAGGGTCGCTTTGTGGCACCGCAGTCTGTGCTGGAGACCCTGGTCAAGAACGGCCAGGTCGCTACCCAGTATGTGGACCTGGAGGGTCAGCCCACCATGGACCAGCGCTTCAACCCCAACGGTTCTGTGCTGGCTATTGAGGGCATCACCAGCCCGGATGGCCGTGTGTTCGGCAAGATGGGCCACTCGGAGCGCAGCGGCGACTACCTGTACAAGAACGTCTTCGGCGACAAGTATCAGCCCATCTTTGAGGGTGGCGTAAACTACTTCAAGATCTGATAAAGCATCTTGATACACTGATTTTTGCTCAAGGCCGTACCGGCCGTGATCACTGCCCACGGCCCCTGCCTGCATTTGCGGTGCGGGGGCCTCGGTGGGCCTGCCAATAGGAGGATAACACCGAATGTCTCAGCATGACCGCTATATCAGTCCGTTCTCTACCCGTTATTCCTCGGACGAGATGCAGTATATCTTTTCGGACGACAACAAGTTCCGCACCTGGCGGCGTCTGTGGGTGGCGCTGGCCCGTGCCGAGATGAACCAGGGTCTTACCAACATCACTCCGGAGATGGTGGCCGAGCTGGAGGCCCGTGTGGAGGATGTCAACTATGAAGTGGCCGCTGCACGGGAAAAGCTGGTGCGCCATGACGTGATGAGCCACGTCTACGCTTATGGCCAGCAGTGCCCCAACGCCGCCGGCATCATCCACCTGGGCGCCACCAGCTGTTATGTGGGCGACAATACGGATGTGATCGTGATGCGCCAGGGCCTGGAGCTGGTGCGCAAAAAGCTGATCGGCGTATTGGCAAAGCTGGGCCACTTTGCGGCACAGTACAAGGATATGCCCTGCATGGCATACACCCACGGCCAGCCTGCCCAGCCCACCACGGTGGGCAAGCGGGCTACCCTGTGGGCCAACGAGCTGGTGATGGATCTGGAGGAGCTGGACCACCGCCTGGCCACCCTGCAGCTGCGGGGCGTCAAGGGGACCACCGGCACCCAGGCTTCCTTTATGGAGCTGTTCAAGGGTGACGCAGACAAGATCCGCGCTGTGGATGCTTCCATTGCCCAGGAGATGGGCTTTGCACCGGATGCGGTGGTGCCGGTATCCGGCCAGACCTACAGCCGCAAGGTGGACGCCATGATCCTGAACGCTCTGGCTGGCATTGGCCAGAGCTGCATGAAGTTTGCGACCGACCTGCGTCTGCTGGCAAACTTCAAGGAGATGGAGGAGCCCTTTGAGAAGAACCAGATCGGTTCTTCTGCGATGCCCTACAAGCGCAACCCCATGCGCTGCGAGCGCATCTGCGCTCTGGCCCGTTACCTGATGGTGGATGTGCTGAACCCCAGCTTTACCACCGGTACCCAGTGGTTTGAGCGCACCCTGGACGACAGCGCCAACAAGCGTGTGGCCATGGCAGAGGGATTCCTGGCGACCGATGCGATCCTGAACATCATGCTCAATGTTACCGATGGTCTGGTGGTGTACCCCAAGGTGGTGCGCAGCCGTCTGATGGCGGAGCTGCCCTTTATGGCCAGCGAGAACATCATGATGCAGGCAGTGGAAAAGGGCGGCAACCGGCAGGAGCTGCACGAGCGCCTGCGCCAGCATGCCATTGCCGCTGGCAAGCAGGTCAAGGAAGAGGGTCTGCCCAACGATATGGTGGACCGCATTGCCGCTGATCCCGCCTTTGGTCTGACCAAGGAGGAGATCGAGGCAGGTCTGGTTCCGGAGAACTTTGTGGGCCGTGCTCCCCAGCAGGTGGAGGAGTTTGTTGCCCATGTGCTCCAGCCCATCTTTGACGCAAACTCCGAAGCTCTGGAGCAGCACGCTGCCCTCAGTGTTTAAGCATTAAGCCTACAAAAGGCTGCTGCATCATGCGGCAGCCTTTTTGGTGTTTTTGGGCAGAAGGGATAATGAGGGAAGGTGCTGCGTTTTTGCTTTTTGCAGCTTCTAAAAATCACGCTACAAGTGAGACCGCTCCGCTGGGCCAGAGAATGGCTCAACCCTCTCCGTCACGGCTTCGCCGTGCCACCTCTCCCGAAAGGGAGAGG
>Escalade_p2__coassemble_1008_pt1 | contig 20444 bp, 19 predicted proteins | sample Escalade_p2__metabat2_low_PE_002 | metagenome-assembled genome bin Escalade_p2 | reverse complement strand
ATGCTTGTTGGGGAGTGCCCCAAACCCCTTTGTTCTGCATTTTCCAATGCAGGCTACGCATCCCGATGGGACGCTTTTTACCCGGTGATGTTCTCCGGGTCGTTGAGGACTTGCATGAGGCGAGAAGCGGCTTCCGCCAGAGAAGCATACTTCATCTGTTCGGGAACAGGCGCATCCAGAAGCGTAATGCCCCATTTCTGCATACATTCCGCAAGCTCCTGTTGTGCTTGCAGTGCAGCCTCCCGGCACACCTCCGGGGAAGCGTCCGTGTCCAGCACATAGGCAACAGTAAATGCGCCGTTACGATCTTCCGTCAACTGCACCATGGAGTGGTGGTCAGTCCAGAAGTGGCAGAACCAGACCCCGCCGCCGATGTTTTCCATGTTATGGCGGAGATCTTCTTCACCGCTCCATTGCGGCACCTCGGAAAGAATACTCTGCAACTGCTCATACGCCTGCTGTTCGGCAGGGGTGGCTTTCTTGCAACGGTATTCCTGCTGGATGGTACGCTGCCAGTACAATGCCAGCTTGCCGCACTTTGCCTGCTCGATCGCATCCTGAATATCGGCTAAAATGCTGTACCGTGGTTCTCTCATCTTGACACCCCCAAATAATCAACTCTTCAGGAAACAATACATCCTATAAGAATGATTATAGCCGAAAGGCATGCAAAAGAAAAGCGCACCGGCTAAATTTCAGCCGATGCGCTTGCAAAGTTTGTGATTTTATTCCTCGTTTATGAGATAAGGGAGATTGCCGATATAGGTGTCCAGCAGATCGAGTGCGGCTTTTTTCTGGATGGGAGTCAAACCTTCCAGCTTCTTTCGGATTTCATCGTCGGTCACATGGGATGCGCTGGGAACCAGATCGCACAGCAGTGTGTCTGCGGAAATATTCAGAGCATTCAGAAGTTTGACAATGGTGGCAAGACCGGGTTCCTTTAAGCCGCGCTCTACCATGCCGATATAGTTGGAAGAAAGCTCGGATTTTTCCGCAAGCTGTTCCAGCGTCAGCCCATGCTGTATCCGCTGCTCCCGTAGTCGCTGTCCAAAAAGCTCTTTCATAGTGCAACCTCATCCTATCGTGTTCTTTACACTCCATAGGATACCTGTCGGCCGCACCAACATACACAACCGAAAGAGATAAACCATTCCGTTAAAGATTGAATCAACAAAAAAGATTACCGGGTGCAGACCTCTTGCGGTCAACTCCCGGCAATCTTTTCTTATCGAACCTGCTCGTTCTCCTGTGCTGGCTTTTCCTCCGCAAAAAAGCGTTCCACGTTTTTCTGTGCCCGAACCAGTTCTTGCATCTCGTTCCGTGCCTTGCGGTAGTGTCCTCCATCTGTTTCGGAGTGAAGCTGCGAGGGAAATACTTCCGCAGGGTGTCGTTTTTGATGACTACCTTGTCCAGTTCATCCTTTTTTTCTTCGCCCATCACGGCAAAGGCAACATCATACGAGAAATGTCCTTCCTGTGCCAGCTTTTTGAGCCGCTGCGCTTGAGAAAGGGACGGCGCATTCTGGGTGTCGTTCATTTTTTAGCAGAGAGCCGGAAACAGAGTCCCAAAGGTGCTTTATGGGGCTTTATTAGCTGGAAACCCGATTTTATTAGCTGAAACCGAAAATTCTGCTAATGGCATTAGCTGGCTAATTTTGGTGATAGGTTCAAAATAAAAAATGCGAAGATCGTCTTTCACATGGAAAAATGACCTTCGCATTTTCATAAAGGGATACCCCAGACAGGATTCGAACCTGCGGTCTCCTCCTTAGGAGGGAGGCGCTTTATCCAGCTAAGCTACTGAGGCATATTATGTATTACCATTGATTTTTTTGAAATCCAACGCGTTCGGAAACGAATGTGCAGAATGATTTTCACACCGAAGTGACCGACTGCGTTGCAACCGAAACGGTGTTAAACTTGTTGCATCAAAACTTGTTGAGAAAACCGTGATTCTCGGTTTTGCTTTTGAATAGAGCAATCACTTCTGCACCCAAGGTATCAGGTTGACCGAATTCTTAGGAGGCGATCGCTCTATCCAGCTGAGCTATATGGACTTATAAAAAGGGGCTTTTCCGGCATTTCTGCCCCGGATATCCGGCTGCAAAAACTCTGCCCTGCGCCGCCGAGTGTATACAGCGGCAGCGCAATAATTATAACAGAGTCTGCTGTTTTTTTCAAGCAAAGCCCCGGTGTACAGCGGATGATTCAGTTCCGATAGCAGCGGTCTTGGGTGACCAGCCAATCCTCGCAGCGGCGCTGGGCTTCTTCCAATGTGCCGCTGACGCAGTGGAACATCCGTCCCCGCAGCGAGCAGTAGGAATAGCGCAGTTTGCGGCTTCCGCTGGCGTCCTGAAAATAAATGTACCGGTCCTGTCCAGGCATCAAGTGAATCTGTTCCATGATCGTTCGCTCCTTTTCTCCCATCCGGGTCCCAAACACACAACGCTCCTATTGTATCATGTTTGTGCGATGGGGGCTATTGCTGCTTTACCCAAAAAGACCCTTGGCTTTTTGGTGCTTCCACCCCTTGACAGACCTCTTATGACCATTGGCGGCGGCTGCTGCCATTTCATCCATCTCCCGAAAGATACGATTGAACCCCAGGGAAAAAAGGTGTATCATAGAGAATGTGAAAAAGGTATAAAGACCGCCGGACTGCAAAGCAGCCCTGAGCGGATGGAGAGGAGCCGTCATGGCGAAAAGAACGCAAAAAAAGCCCCGCAGCAAAGGCGGATGGCTGGCGGGACGCAGTGCGACCCAAATCATCTGTGTAAGTTTTTTGGTGGTGATCGCGGCTGGCACGCTGCTGCTGACCCTGCCGATTTCCAGCCGCAGCGGGCGTCTGGGTGTACTGGATGCCATGTTCACCGCCACCAGTGCCACCTGCGTCACCGGACTGGTGGTGCGGGACACTTGGACCCAGTTTTCCGCTTTTGGGCAGTTTGTACTGCTGGCACTGATCCAGATCGGCGGTCTGGGGCTGGTTACGCTGACCAGCTTCTTTGCGCTGGCCATGAGGCGCAGGATGGGCTTCCGGGGACTGCGCCTGCTGGGAGAGAGCGTTTCTGCAGACAGCTTCTCCCAGGCTACCCAGGTGCTAAAGGTCGTGGTAGGGCTGGCCATTGGGTTTGAGAGCCTGGGCGCCGTACTGCTGATGTTTGCTTTTGTGCCGCAGTTTGGTCTGGAGGGGATCTGGATCAGCATATTCACCTCTATATCCGCATTCTGCAACGCCGGCTTCGATTTGTTTGGCCGCTTTGGGGAATATGCCTCTCTGACCCCCTATGTAAACAACTTCTATGTACAGGCTGTGGTCATCTTTATGATCGCCGCCGGTGGTCTCGGCTTCATGGTTTGGGTGGAGCTGGGCGAATACCGCAAAAAGCGTCGTCTGTCCCTGCACGCCAAGGTCGTGCTGCTGTTCTCGGTCCTGCTCTGGCTGGGGGGTGCCGCCGCCATCGTTCTGATGGAGTGGTCCAACCCTGCCACGCTGGGTCCCTTGTCTGTGCCCGGCAAATTGATGGCCGGCCTGTTCCAATCGGTCTCCACCCGTACTGCAGGCATGAACACGGTGGACCTGGCGGCCTGCGGTCCCATTACCAAGCTGGTGATGAGCGTACTGCAATTTATTGGCGCAGCGCCTGGTTCCACCGGCGGCGGCGTAAAGGTGACCACCTTTGCCGTGCTGTTTCTGACCATCCGCAGTGTAGCCCAGGGCCGGGACGATTGTGTCATTGCCAACCACCGGATCGACCAAAAGACAGTTTACCGCTCCCTGACCATCATCACGCTGGGTGCGCTGGCCGCACTGGGCTCGGCTGTGTTCGTCTACTATAACACCGCCGGGGTGGTATCGGTCATCGACTCCATTTTTGAGTCCTGCTCTGCGTTTGGCACAGTAGGTCTTTCGGTGGGTGTCACCTCTCAGCTAAATAGTGCAGCCAAGGTGCTGTATATGCTGGTCATGTTTACAGGCCGTGTCGGGCCGGTATCGCTGGCCATCAGCCTGACCTCAAAACCGGGCGACAATAAGCGGAAGATCCTGCCGGAAGGCCATATCAACGTGGGTTAAGGCAGCAAAAGGGCGCACTGCGGAGACCGCAGCGCGCCCTTTTTACTCTGCAAAGACAGCGTATTTACTGTGCGTACAGGCTTACGATATTCAGCAGCACCTGGGTAGCCTTGTCCATCCGCTCGACGGTGATGCACTCAAACACACCATGGTAATTGAATCCGCCGGTGCCCAGGTTGGGGCAGGGCAAGCCGTTCCAGCTCAGGGTAGCGCCGTCGGTACCGCCGCGCACCGGCTCCTCCACCGGCTCCAGTCCGGCCATCCGCACCGCTTTGCGGGCAGTCTCCACCAGGTGGAAATAGGGGCGCACTGCTTCCAGCATATTGCGGTAGCTGTCCTGGATCTCCACCGTAACACTGCCAGCGCCATACTTTCCGTTCAGATAGGAAGCGATCTGGCGGAGATTATCCTTTTTGGCTTCCAGCTTGGCCGCATCGTGGTCCCGCAGGATATAATTCAGGGTCGCTGTGTTGATATCCCCCTGCATATCGCACAGGTGATAGAACCCCTGGCGGCCGTCGGTCGTCTCCGGCCGTGCCATCACAGGCAGCGCTGCATGGAATTCCATCGCCAGGTTGCAGGCATTGACCATCTTGCCCTTGGCGCTGCCTGGGTGGACCGACAGACCCCGGAGGGTGACGGTCGCATCCGCGGCATTGAAGTTCTCATATTCGATGCCGCCCACATCGCCGCCGTCCACGGTATAGGCAAAATCGGCGCCAAAACCGGGGATATCAAACAGCAGTGCGCCTTCCCCGATCTCCTCATCCGGCGTAAAGCCGATGCACAGCTTGCCATGGGGGAGGTTTTCCGTCAGCAGGGTCTCTACTGCGGTCAGGATCTCTGCCACACCCGCCTTATCATCTGCACCCAGCAGCGTGGTGCCATCGGTCGTGATCAGGGTCTCCCCTTTCATGCTGGCCAAAAACGGGAAGGTGGATACCTTCATCACGGCACCAGTGCCCGGCAGTGTAACGTCCTTGCCGTTGTAATGCTCGTGCAGCACCGGACGCACCCCCTTACCGCTGGCATCGGGAGCGGTATCCATATGGGCGATCAGGCCCAGAGCGGGCTTGTCCTCGCAGCCAGGGGTAGCAGGCAGGCTGGCATATACATAGCCATGCTCGTCTGCATAAGCGTTCTCCACGCCTAAGCCCTTCAGCTCCTCCACCAAAAGATATGCCAGATCCAGCTCCCGTGCCGCAGAGGGGTGGTCGCCGGAATGAGGGTCGGAGGTCGTGTGGACGGTCACATAGTGCAAAAGTCGTTCATAAGCGCGCATAAGTCCATACTCCTTTATCACAAATGTTGATTGAGTTTATTGTATCATTCTCAAGGGAGAAACACAATCCAGGGGAGGGGGCGCATCACCCTGTTGTCAGCACCCAATCAGCCCGTTCCGGGATGCTGTACCGGGCAAAATAACCTTCTTCCAGGGGGATCCAGCGCTGGACGAACAGGGGGTATCTCTCCCCTTCCCGGGCTTGCAGCCGCCGGGCCTGTTCCGCCGGGCTGCATCGCAAAAAGATGCGCAGGTCGTAACAGTCCGCCAGGGCCGGATGATGGGAGTAACTGCCCTCTACCAATACCACCGCCCCAGGGATACGCTCCTCCGGGGGCAGATACCGCCCCTGACGGCAGCTGTAAGCCCGGACTGTAAAGGGCTGCCCTGCCCGGGCAGGGTCCAGCACTTCTGTCCGCAGCCGGGCCAGATCCATATTTGCAGCCGGGGTGTGCATCCAATCCGGGGCGCGGCGGTCCAAAGGCAGATAATAGTCATCGGTGTGCAGCACGGTGCACTCCGGCAGACGCTGGGCCAGCTGCCCGGCCAGGGTGGTCTTTCCGCTGCCGCAGCAGCCATCCAGCCCCACCAGCACCGGCCTGTCCGAGGCCGCTGCCAGCAGGGAGGTCAGCTTCTCCATAAGGGCATCACAATAGGTAGAAACCATAGGCAGTCACAACTCTTTCTTATCATTCGATCGCATCCTAGAACAGTATAGCACGCCTGACGGAACGGGGCAACGGGTGTGCAGGCGTACATTCTGCCCAAGGGAGAGCGAACCGGAGAAAACGTCGTTGTTAGTTTGCACAAACTTCCTCTTCCTCCCCAAAAAGCATTGACAAGACCGGTTAGTTGCAGTAAACTTCTTTTTGTAAAACGAGTTAAACAGCGCTAACCTGCAAGGAGGGACACAGTATGATGCCGCTGACAATGGCAAGACCCGGCGAGAGCTTTGCGATCCGCCGGATCACAGGCAAGGATGAGGTGCGCCAGCACCTGGCAGAGCTCGGCTTTGTAATGGACAGCGAGGTAACGGTGGTCAGTGAAGTGGCCGGTAATCTGATCTTACAGGTCAAAGACAGCCGCATTGCGCTGGATCACACGATGGCAAGCCGGATCATGGTTTGATGTCCCGCCTGTGGGCAGGAGAAGGAGGATTCGCTATGAAAACACTAAAGGATGTCCCTGTGGGGCAGTGCGCTACGGTAGCCCGCCTGCACGGCGAAGGCCCTGTAAAGCGCCGGATCATGGATATGGGTGTCACCAAAGGGGTGGAGATCTATGTCCGCAAAGTCGCTCCCCTGGGGGACCCTATGGAGCTGACCGTCCGGGATTATGAGCTGACCCTGCGCCGTGCAGACGCAGAGCTGATCGAAGTGGTGTAAAGGGAGGCGGCATATGAGCATCAAAATCGCACTGGCTGGCAACCCCAACTGCGGCAAGACCACGTTATTCAATGCCCTGACCGGCTCCAACCAATATGTGGGCAACTGGCCCGGCGTTACGGTGGAAAAAAAAGAGGGCAAGCTAAAAGGGGCAGAGGATGTTTTGATCCAGGATCTGCCCGGCATCTATTCTCTCTCTCCCTACACGCTGGAAGAAGTCGTCTCCCGCAATTATCTGGTCAATGAAAAGCCGGACGCCATCCTGAACATCCTGGACGGCACCAACATCGAGCGCAACCTCTACCTGACCACCCAGCTGCTGGAGCTGGGTATCCCGGTGGTGCTGGCTGTGAACATGATGGACCTGGTACGCCGCAGCGGTGACCAGATCGACCTGGAAAAACTGGGCCAGGCCCTGGGCTGCAAAGCGGTGGCCGTCAGCGCCCTGAAAGGGGAGGGCGGCATGGAGGCTGCACAGCTGGCTGCGAAAGCCGCGCGGGAAGAACAGCCCGGCCAGCATCCCCATGTATTCACCGGCAGTGTGGAGCACGCTTTGGCTCATATCGAAGAGTCCATCCAGGACCAGGTAGAACCTCGCTTTCTGCGCTGGTATGCGGTCAAGCTGTTTGAACGGGATGAAAAGGTGCAGCAAGAGCTGTCCCTGCCCGCAGACCAAATGGCCCATATCGACCAGCATATCCAGGACTGTGAGCAAGAGATGGAGGACGATGCCGAAAGCATCATTACCAACCAGCGGTATGCCTATATCCAATCCGTCGTATCCCGCTCGGTGTGCAAAAAGCCCCGGGCGCAGCATATGACCATCTCGGATAAGGTGGATCGTATCGTGACCCACCGGGTGCTGGCACTGCCCATCTTTGCCCTGGTCATGTGGCTGATCTATGCACTTTCCATGGGCACCTCCCTTGCAGATGGAGGCATTGGTATCGGCACCTTTGCCACCGACTGGACCAACGATGTTCTGTTTGGAGAGTGGGTCCCCGGCATTGTGGGCGGCTGGCTGGAAAGCCTGGGTGTGGCCGGCTGGCTCAGCAGCCTGATCCTGGACGGCATCGTAGCTGGTGTAGGCGCTGTGCTGGGTTTTGTCCCCCAGATGCTGGTACTGTTCTTGCTGCTCTCCATTCTGGAGGATGTGGGTTATATGGCCCGCGTTGCCTTTATCATGGACCGTATCTTCCGCCGGTTCGGCCTGTCCGGCAAGAGCTTTATCCCTATGCTGGTGGGCACCGGCTGCGGCGTGCCGGGTGTGATGGCCTCCCGCACCATTGAAAATGAGCGGGACCGCCGCATGACCATTATGACCACCTGCTTTATCCCCTGCGGCGCTAAGATGCCCATTATCGGCTTGTTTGCCGGTGCACTGTTTGGCGGCTCCAGCTTGGTAGCCGTATCCGCCTACTTTATCGGCATGGCTGCCATTGTAGTGTCCGGTATTATCCTGAAAAAGACCCGGCTGTTTGCAGGCGAGCCGGCACCTTTTGTCATGGAGCTGCCTGCCTACCATCTGCCCGCCTGGGGCAACGTACTGCGTGCTGCCGGTGAGCGGGGCGGTTCCTTTATCCGCCGCGCTGGCAGCGTGATCCTGCTGTCCACCATTTTGCTGTGGTTCCTCCAGAGCTTTGGCTTTGAGGGCGGACAGTTTGGCATGGTGGAAAACAGCGATGCCTCCCTGCTGGCAGCTGTAGCCGGTGTCATTGCACCGGTATTCGCCCCCCTGGGCTTTGGCGATTGGAAACCCACCGTGGCCACCTTTACCGGTTTGATCGCCAAAGAAAACGTCGTTGGCACCCTGGGTGTGTTGTATGGCTTTGCTGAAGTAGCCGAGGAAGGCGAAGAGATCTGGGCGAACATTGCCGCCGACTTTACTCCGCTGGCCGCCTACAGCTTTATGATCTTCAACCTGTTGTGCGCCCCCTGCTTTGCCGCTATGGGTGCGATCAAGCGGGAGATGAACAGCCCCCGCTGGACGGTTTTGGCCATTGGTTATATGTGCCTGCTGGCTTACTGTTCTTCCTTGGTGGTGTATCAGCTGGGCGGCCTGATCACGGGTGAGATCGGCTTCAGCTTCTTCACCGCAGCAGCCATCGCTGTGCTGGCTTTTGGCCTGTGGATGCTGCTGCGTCCCACACCCAAACATGACCTGAAACAAAATCACCGCACCGCTGTGGAGGCTTCGTCCCGCAGCTGATAGTGCAGACAAAAAACAAGAAAGGAGCGTGTCCGCTCTATGATGGATTTTATCGCCGCAAATTTTAACCTGCCCACCGTATTGATCGCCTTGTTGGTGATAGCCGGTATCCTGCTGGCTGTGCGCAGCGTCCGGCGTTCCGGTGGCTGCAAGTGTTCTGGCAACTGCGGCAGTTGTTCCGGATGTTCGGGCAGCTGCTCCTGTCACAACTCCTCCTCTGCACCGAAAAAGTGACCCTCAACTAAAAAAACAGGCAGTTCCTAGAACTGCCTGTTTTTTGCGTCACAAAACTTTCTCCAAGCCGCTCAATCAAAAAGGAAGATCTCCTCGATCGGCGCCCCGACTGCCCGGGAGATATCCACAGCCAGACGCAGCGAAGGGTTATACTGGGCTTTTTCCAGCCGCATGATCGTCTCCCGCCGAACCCCTACCATCTGCGCCAGCTGCTCCTGGGTCAGCCCCTTTTCCTGTCGAAACAGCTTCAGTCTACATTCAAACTCTGCCATAGTTCACTCTCCACTCTCCTGATCATCATGATCGTAACGGTACAGCAGATAACATCACCAAGGATGTTTTGTGTCAACCATTTGCAAAAATAAAAAGCCGCAAAGAGAAAACCCCTCTGCGGCTTTTTCGAATATAAGGACAGCGCTACCTGGCCATGAGCGCCTATGGCAACCTAACAGACAACAACTTCCTGCAAGGCTTCAAAAGAACGCTATGCATCGTGTCGTCCTTTTAGATTATACCATATTTTAGCCTATTATTCCATTCTATTTCCTGTATTTTTCAAATATTATACTCTATTTTTTCCTAAAGTTTGCAGTGTAAGTTACAAAACCAAAAGAGCCTTTCTGAAACAGAAAAGCTCTTTTTATGGTGCACCTCCAGGGACTCGAACTCTGGGCCCACTGATTAAGAGAAACCAATGTGCACTAATCGTCAATTTTCAAAATCGCGACAACCCGTCACTTTATCGTTTTGTCGTAAATTTGTGTTTTGCATCTGCTACATTCTTTGCGCCTGTTGTCCCCTCTCGCATCCGTTATCCGGCCGTTCCGGTGTGCAAAAAGTGTGCAGAGCCAAAATCATCCCCTTAAAGCAGGCATCGGATTTTTATGCAAAGCCGGGAAAATGGCCGGGTTCGAACCCAAAACGGCAGCTGCAATCTAGCCTGTTTAGCCCAAACATCAAATGTACATCAACAACTACGATTCATGGCAGGGATTTGGACAACTGCGATCTCTTATAAATCCAAAGCAGCTCTTTCTATGTGGACTTTTCTGGATGGAAATACCCAGAGAGTTCACTTTTTTTATTTTATCGACAGCGCCTCCATCCGGGCTATACTGCTGTTTTGAAATTTATTTGGCAGCCAAACCCTGAAGGATCACGACTTGTTATAAGGCGTGACGGATTTCAGACAAAAGCGCACAAGGCTTGAACAAAGTCGCAAGATCACTTCCTGGAGCGACAAAGACTTATACAGTCTTAGTTTCGATTGCAGGATCCTTTTCCCCACTTAATACTTTAAGCGGTATTATTGCCTTGCAAGAAAGAAATGAGGTGTACAATCATGAGCATTACAAATGCGGCGAGAAGATTTGAACAGAGATTTGACGCAAAAGCGGAGCGCTTTATTTGGCATCATCCGCTACTTGGCTCCATCTCCATCTTTGTTGGAATGCCATTACTGGTTTTGGCGTGTGTCTGTATCAGTACGATCGTTATCTCCTTTCCTATGGCATGGCTTTTGGGTTGATTGTAATCTTTATTTCATCTTTAAACGCACAAAAGATGACTAATGCCATTTTTAGAGGAAAGGTTTTATGATATTGGGGACAGCAAAAAAGGAGGATGAATCTTATGCAAATGCTAATTGCACTCATAGGTGTATGTGCGGCAGCAATGCTGCTGTGGTATGTCTATATTTTAATGAAGGGAGATGATCAGGCATGAGCACCATGATTCAGTATGTTTTATACCTTGCCATCCTGGTTGTTTTGGCAATTCCGCTGGGCGCATACATAAAAAACGTCATGAACGGCGAGAAAACTTTTTTGTCCAAAGTTCTGACACCGTGCGAAAACCTGATTTACAAGGTTATGCGTGTGGACAGAGAAGAACAGATGACATGGAAAAAATATGCGGTAAGTGTAATTGTTTTTTCCGGTATCGGGCTTGTTTTTCTGTTCCTGCTTCAACTTCTGCAGGGAGTTCTTCCCGGAAACCCGCAGAATCTTTCCGGTGTGAAATGGGATTTGGCATTTAACACTTCTGCAAGTTTCATTACCAATACAAACTGGCAGGCATATTCCGGTGAATCCACATTGAGTTATCTCACTCAGGCTTTAGGTCTGACTGTTCAGAACTTTGTTTCCGCAGCTACAGGTATCGCCGTTCTATTTGCATTGATCCGTGGCTTTATCAAGGTGAAATCCTCCGGGCTGGGAAGCTTTTGGGTGGACTTGACCCGCATTGTGGTTCACATCCTACTCCCGCTGAATCTGGTTATTTCTCTGTTGCTGGTAGGCGGCGGCGTGATTCAGAACCTGAAAAGTGCAGAAACAGTATCCCTTGTAGAACCGATTGCCGTCAGTGCAGAAGGCGAAATCCTTGAGGATGCGGTAATTGACTTAGACACCGAAACCGTCACTGTAGATGGCGAAATCGTTTCGGATGCACAGATCGTCACCGAGCAGTTCGTACCGATGGGTCCTGTGGCCAGCCAGGTCGCAATCAAACAGACCGGCACCAACGGCGGCGGTTATATGGGCGTCAACTCCGCACATCCTTTGGAAAATCCCAATGCCTTTACCAATCTGATCGAAATGATTTCCATTCTACTGATTCCGGCGGCACTGTGTTTCACATTCGGTTCTGCGGTAAAGAACAAGAAGCAGGGTGTTGCGATCTTTATGGCAATGTTTGTCTGTCTGGTTGTTGCCTTGAGCTGCATCGCCGTTACTGAACAGGTTGGAACACCCCAGCTTGCACAAAACGGCGCAGTCAATATGTCAATGGCAGAACAGGCAGGCGGCAATATGGAGGGCAAGGAGACTCGCTTCGGCATTGCAGCGTCCTCTACCTGGGCAGCCTTCACCACAGCAGCTTCTAACGGCTCTGTAAATTCCATGCATGACAGCTACACGCCGCTTGCCGGTATGGTGACTATGCTGCTGATGCAGCTCGGCGAGGTTATTTTCGGCGGCGTGGGCTGCGGTCTTTACGGTATGCTTGCTTTTGCCATTCTGACGGTGTTTATTGCTGGCCTGATGGTAGGCCGCACCCCAGAATTCCTTGGAAAGAAAATTGAGCCTTATGAGATGAAATGGTCGGTACTGGTTTGCCTTGCAACACCCATTGCAATTCTGGTCGGCAGCGGCCTTGCCGCTGTAGTACCCTCTGTCATGGATAGCCTGCATAACGGCGGTGCCCACGGTTTCTCTGAAATGCTGTATGCCTACTCATCCTGTGGCGGCAATAACGGCTCTGCCTTTGCCGGTTTCAATGCGAATACCGTATTTCTGAATGTAAGCCTGGGACTGGTGATGCTCTTTGCCCGGTTCCTGCCCATCATCGGCACACTTGCAATCGCAGGCAGCCTGGCTGGGAAAAAGAAAATTGCCACGACTGCGGGCACCTTGTCTACCACAAATGGAATGTTTGTGTTCCTGCTGATTGTTGTGGTATTGCTGATCGGTGCGCTGAGCTTCTTCCCGGCGCTTGCCCTTGGTCCGCTTGCTGAGTTCTTTGGCAGTATTGCGTAAAGGAGTTTTACAGATATGCGTACAAAACAGGAAAGTGCTTTTGCCGACCGGAAAATGCTCGGCAGGGCAATTAAAGATTCTTTTGCGAAATTAAGTCCGAAAACACAGGCAAAAAACCCGGTCATGTTTCTGGTTTTTGTGTCTGCGATCTTGACCAGTATCCTTTGGGTGGCATCCCTGTTCGGGTTAAAAGACGCTCCAAGCGGATATACACTGGCGATTGCCATTATCCTTTGGTTTACCGTGCTATTTGCCAACTTTGCCGAGGCCATTGCAGAAGGTCGTGGTAAAGCACAGGCAGATTCTCTCCGGGCATCCCGAAAGGATGTGGACGCACATAAAATCCCCTCTGTATCGCAGAAGGACAGCGTGACTGTGGTTCCATCCGCCCTGCTGAAAAAAGGGGAACTGGTGATCGTCAAAGCAGGAGAGCAGATTCCGGCAGACGGCGAAGTCATAGAAGGTGCGGCATCTGTGGATGAAAGCGCCATCACCGGCGAATCCGCTCCTGTAATTCGTGAAGCAGGCGGCGACCGCAGCGCTGTAACCGGCGGCACCACTGTACTGTCGGACTGGATTGTTGTCAGAGTGACCAACGAAGCCGGAGAAAGCTTTCTGGACAAGATGATTGCGATGGTAGAAGGTGCTGCCCGGAAGAAGACGCCCAACGAAATTGCTTTGCAGATTTTTCTGGTAGCCTTGTCCATTATCTTTATCTTGGTAACAGTCTCTCTCTACACTTATTCCATTTTTTCTGCAAAGCTGGCGGGAATTGAGAATCCCACCTCTGTAACAACTCTGGTAGCGCTGTTGGTGTGCCTTGCGCCTACCACCATTGGTGCCTTGCTTTCCGCCATCGGTATTGCCGGTATGTCCCGACTGAACCAGGCAAATGTTCTGGCCATGAGTGGTCGTGCCATTGAAGCCGCCGGTGATGTAGACACTCTGATGCTTGACAAAACCGGAACAATCACCCTGGGCAATCGACAGGCATCGGAATTCATTCCGGTAGATGGTGTTGATATTCAGGAACTGGCGGACGCCGCTCAGCTTTCTTCTCTGGCCGATGAAACCCCCGAGGGCAGAAGCGTTGTTGTGCTGGCAAAGGAGCAGTTTGGAATTCGTGGCAGAAGCCTTCAGGACAAGAATATGCACTTTGTCCCCTTTACTGCCGTGACTCGTATGAGCGGCGTTGACTTTGACGGCAACGAAATCCGAAAAGGCGCAGCAGATGCCATGCAGAGTTATGTGACCCATGCAGGCGGAATGTATTCTCAAGACTGTGATCGGGTCGTCAAGTCTATTGCGTCCAAGGGCGGCACACCTCTGGTTGTGGCTAAGAACCACAAGATTCTCGGCGTTATCTATTTGAAGGATATTATCAAGCAGGGTGTGAAGGAGAAATTCGCAGATCTGCGGAAAATGGGCATCAAGACCATTATGATCACCGGCGACAATCCGATTACTGCTGCGGCCATTGCTGCCGAGGCCGGTGTGGATGACTTCCTTGCGGAAGCAACGCCGGAAGGAAAGCTGGCAATGATTCGTGATTTTCAGGCCAAGGGTCATTTGGTCGCCATGACAGGCGACGGCACCAACGACGCTCCGGCTTTGGCACAAGCAGATGTTGCAGTTGCCATGAACAGCGGCACACAAGCAGCAAAAGAAGCAGGCAACATGGTGGATTTGGACTCTTCCCCCACAAAACTGATCGACATTGTTCGCATCGGCAAACAGCTTTTGATGACCCGAGGCAGCCTGACTACCTTCTCCATTGCCAACGATGTGGCAAAATACTTTGCCATTATTCCGGCGCTGTTTATGGGACTTTATCCGGGACTGTCTGCTCTGAATATTATGGGGCTGCATTCCCCGCAAAGCGCTGTCCTCTCTGCGATTATTTATAATGCACTCATCATTATTGCGCTCATTCCGTTGGCGCTAAAAGGTGTGAAATATCGTGAAGTTGCTGCTGGAAAGCTGCTGTCACGGAACCTGCTGGTTTATGGTCTGGGCGGTCTGGCGGCTCCCTTTATCTTTGTGAAACTGATTGATGTTCTGCTGGTGTTTACCGGCCTGGTATAAGGAGGAGGCAAAATATGAGTGCGATAACAACGAAAGCCATCTCGTATTTTGAAGGCATTCTTGGAATGACCTTAGCCGTCCTATGTGCGATCACACTGCGTTTCGCCATATGGGAACCGGAATTGCTTCAGAAAATTTTTCTCACCATCTTCGGATAAGGGGGTATATATTATGAACACAATAAAAAGTGTACTGCCAAAGGCAGGTATGATCTTTTTAATCTTTACGCTGCTGTGCGGCGTGATCTATACGGGTGTTGTCACAGGAATTGCTCAGCTAATTTTCCCGGACAATGCAGGCGGAAGCATCATTGAAGTAGACGGAAAAAAATATGGCTGTGAATTACTTGGGCAGCAATATACAGATGAAGCCCATATGTGGGGGCGCATTATGAATATTGATGTTTCAACCTATACGGATGAAAACGGAAAGGCACTGATGTACGCCGCTCCCTCCAACCTCTCTCCGGCAAGTGAGGAATATGCACAGCTTGTGGCAGAACGTGTAGAAAAGCTCCGCAATGCAAATCCTGAAATGGACGAAACAGCTGTTCCGGTGGACCTTGTCACCTGTTCCGGCAGCGGGCTTGATCCCCATATTTCCCCGGCAGCAGCGGAATATCAGGTAGCACGCATTGCAAAGGCAAATGATATGACCGAAGATGAAGTGCGTGAGATCATCCAAAACTGCACCGACGGACGATTCCTTGGCATCTTTGGTGAAGAGACCGTCAATGTGCTGGAAGTCAATCTGATGCTGGACGGTATTCTGGAGAAGTGAAATGAACATAGCTAAAATCATGATTCCCAAAATCTCCACTGTATTTCTTTATGAAAAGGATACGATTCGTCAGGGATTGGAACGGTTTATGGTACATGGCTATACCGCTGTCCCGGTACTGAATGATCAGGAACAGTATATTGGAAGCGTGACGGAGGGAGATTTCCTCCGCCACCTTCTTGTTTGCCAGACAACAGACTTGAAAGTACAGGAGGGATACCGACTTGGCAGCATTGTTCGCAGAGATTTTTGCCCTGCGTTGCAAATAGATGCAGATTCCGAGCAGGTTGTAACTTCAATGCTGAATCAGAATTTTGTCCCCATCGTTGATGGCCGGAATGCTCTATGCGGGATTCTGACAAGGAAACGGCTGATTGAATTTCTGGCACAAGCTCGTGATAAAAAAGAATAAGTCCTGCATCTTTAGACGGCCTTAATACAGATACGCATCCTCTTTTACTTTCTTTACTCCCTTTGATTTATAATTAAGGGCACATAAAGGGGTATAAAGGAGGATTGCAGTTATGGGAGTAGTGTTGTCAAAAAGTTGGCAACGCCTTTCTCGGATGCATTGTTTACTTCTACCTCAGCAGTTTGTGTAACCGGACTCATTATACATGATACGGCAACATACTGGTCGGCCTTCGGCCAGTTTGTCATTTTACTGCTGATTCAGATTGTAGGCATGGGGGTATTACCATAGCCGCATCCTTTGCAATGATTTCCGGTCGGAAGATTTCTTTGATAGGAGGGTTAAAATGGAACTGCCAAGACAAGATCCGGATCAGCTTCTTCGTGCGATCCGTAACGATGCATCCACTAAGAAAAGCGGAAAACTCAAAATCTTTTTCGGTTATGCCGCAGGTGTCGGAAAAACCTATGCCATGCTTCAGGCGGCTCATCAGGCTAAGGAGCGTGGCATCGATGTGGTTGCTGGATACATAGAACCCCATGCCCGACCCCAGACGATGGCACTTCTGGACGGCTTGGAGCAGCTTCCTGTGAAACAAGTTGCTTACGAAGGAATGACCCTTCGTGAATTTGATATTGATGCTGCGCTCAAGAGAAAGCCCCAGCTCATACTGGTGGATGAGTTGGCCCATACCAACGCCGGAAGCAGTCGGCACACGAAGCGGTATCAGGATGTTCAGGAACTGCTAAATACTGGAATTGATGTCTATACGACTGTAAATGTCCAACATATTGAGAGTCTCAACGATACCGTAGCCTCTATCACCGGAATTCTTGTGCGGGAGCGTATTCCGGATTCCATCTTTGATCAAGCAGATCAGGTAGAACTGGTGGATGTTGAGCCTGCGGAGTTGCTGGAACGACTGGCAAGTGGAAATGTGTACCGGGAAGATCAGGCGCAGCGGGCAACAGTTAATTTTTTCACGCTGGAAAATCTCACCGCATTGCGGGAAATCGCCCTCCGTCGGTGCGCTGACCGGGTGAACTTGCTGACGGAAAGCGCCAGAGTACAGAGCCGAGGCGATTACCATACAGACGAGCGCATTCTGGCATGTCTTTCCTCGTCGCCGTCCAACGCAAAAATCATTCGGACTGCTGCAAGGATGGCAAGAGCCTTTCGGGGAACGTTTACCGCTCTTTATGTGGAAACGCCAAATACCGCGGCGATGAGTGACGATGATAAAAAGCGTTTGCAGGATAATAAGCGTCTGGCCCAGCAACTTGGCGCTGCGATTGAGACAAGTTATGGCGATGACGTGCCTTATCAGATTGCGGAATTTGCCCGTCTTTCCGGCATCTCAAAAATCGTAATTGGGCGAAGTACCATTGCACGAAAGAATATTTTCAGCAAGCCCACCTTGACGGAACGCCTGATCTCCAGCGTACCTAATCTGGATATTCATGTGATACCGGATGCCAGCACAGGAACCAGCTATCAGGAAAAAAAGAGTAAGGCGCAGGTAGATGCGATGCCCCTGCGTGATGTACTGAAGAGTATAGTCGTATTGCTGGCAGCTACACTGATTGGCTGTGGCTTTGACGCTCTTGGGTTCACGGAGAGTAATATTATTGCAGTTTACATATTAGGCGTACTTGTGACCGCTGTAATCACAACCAACCGACTGTGCGGGATTCTGACCTCGGTTGTCAGTGTGCTGGTTTTCAATTTCTTTTTTACCACTCCGAGACTGACATTCCATTTTGACGATCCGAACTATATTGTTACCTTTACCATTATGTTTATCGTAACATTGCTTTCCGGATCTCTTGCTACCCGGCTGAAAGAAAATGCGAAACAATCTGCCCATACAGCTTACCGTACAAAGATTCTTTTTGAAACCAACCAGCTTCTGCAAAAAGAGCAGGATGAGAATGCGGTAATCACCGCTACGGCAGGGCAGCTCATGAAGCTGCTGAAAAAAGATATTGTCGTCTACCTGTCTGATGGTAAAGAACTTGCCACTCCTAACGTTTTTCGTGCTGTTAATAGCACTCAGGAAGATTTAATTTCTGAGAACGAGAAAGCAGTCGCCGATTGGGCCTTCCGAAACAATAAACACGCCGGTGCCACAACAGATACATTATCCAGTGCAAAGTGTTTATACCTTGCGATTCGGGTCAACCAGCATGTATATGGAGTGGCTGGTATTGCGGTGAACGGTATTCCGCTGGACTCTTTCGAAAACAGCGTACTCCTCTCTATTCTGGGCGAGTGCGCTTTGGCACTTGAAAACATCAAAAATGCCAAAGAAAAAGAGGAAGCGGCTGTTCTGGCGCAAAATGAACAGCTTCGTGCTAACCTGCTGCGGGCAATCTCTCATGATCTTCGAACCCCTTTGACAGCGATTTCTGGCAGCGCAGGCAATTTGCTTGCAAATTACAAAAAGATGGATGATGCATTGCGGGAGCAGACCTTTACCGATATTTATGACGATTCCATGTGGCTGATCAATCTCGTTGAAAACCTGTTGGCAGTCACACGAATTGAGGGCAAACAGGTCAATCTAACTCGGAGTATCGAGCTCATGGATGAGGTCGTTTCTGAAGCACTGAAGCACATCAACAGAAAGAGTAAAGAACACACCATTCGTGTGACCAGCGGTAAAGACTTTATCCTTGCCCACATTGATGCGAAGCTGATCGTTCAGGTGATTATCAATTTGGTTGACAACGCCATCAAATATACCCCTGTCGGTTCAGTAATTGAAATACATACCGATCAAAAAGAGCAATGGGTCACGGTTTCCGTTTCCGACAACGGCCCTGGGATTCCCGATGAGCAGAAACCCCGTATTTTCGATATGTTTTATAGTGGGGCCAATAAAGTGGTCGACAGTCGCAGAAGCCTTGGACTGGGGCTGTCCCTTTGTAAGTCCATTGTGACCGCCCACGGCGGCACGATTTCCGTATCAGACAATCAGCCAAATGGCACTGTGTTCACGTTTACATTACCCGCCGGGAAGGTAGAACTTCATGAATAAACCTTTGATATTAGTGGTTGAGGATGATCCATCTATACGAAATCTCATTACAACCACATTGAAAACAAATGATTATCGTTATGTGGTAGCGCCCAGTGGCTCGACAGCCATTATGGAGGCCACATCGCACAATCCTGAAATCATCTTGCTGGATTTGGGCTTGCCGGATATGGATGGCGTTCAAGTCATTCAAACGGTACGCTCCTGGTCCAATGCCCCCATCATTGTAATTAGCGCCAGAAGTGAAGATAATGACAAGATTCATGTATTGGATGCCGGAGCTGACGATTATCTGACAAAACCTTTTTCTGTTGAAGAATTATTGGCTCGACTTCGGGTGACGCAGCGAAGACTCTCTCTGATGACGGCGGAAATGGTAACCGCCAGTTCTGTATTTGTGAATGGTAAACTGAAAGTGGATTATGCCGGGGGATGCGCTTATCTGGATGAAAACGAACTTCACCTGACACCCATTGAGTATAAGCTGTTGTGTCTGCTGTCCAAGAATGTCGGCAAGGTACTGACTCATACCTTTATCACACAAAATATCTGGGGCCGCAGTTGGGATAACGATGTGGCTTCCCTGCGGGTATTTATGGCAACACTGCGGAAAAAACTGGAGCCTACAGAGGAGTCCCCGCAATACATCCAAACACATATTGGTGTGGGTTACCGTATGATAAAAGTAGAATAATACTATGCGGTCGGCCAGTGTTCACAGATGCATCAGATGTTCAACATACCGAATTGAAGCTCATGCCGAATCACCGTTTGAATTTGCGGTCGCTGCAAACCTTTCTGACCGTGGATGACGAAACGTTTGAACGCTTGCAGAAACGGTTTGAGAGCATGGTATGATAACCTGTTTCTGATTTAAAAACTTGTCAAGAGGACTGGCACCGTCCAGTCCTCTCTCTTTTTTCAAAGTTCCCCTTTCTTTTTCTTGCAAGCTGCCAAAAGTAGCGTACTTTCATTTTTTGTTGGCACGGCTCGATTTTTGTGGTAATCTATCCCAACAATTCAATATAACATATTTTTATATATTCGTTCCGACCCTGCGGGGATGAACATTTTGGCTTTCAGCCGTTACATAACCGACTCGCATGACCTTCCAGAAAAAGCGAAGGCAGAGCTGGTCTGTTTTGTGACGGCTTTTTTGTTGCCGTTTTGCTCGTTGAACCTTGAAAACCGCAGGACCGTCTGCACGGGATACCCGGCGATGACCCCCCAGTGGGAGAGCCGGAAAACGCCGCCGGAAGGGGGCAGGAAAGCCATGCAGGGAGAACGGCGCACTCAGCCTCATGTGTTCAAAATGAGCACATGAGGTTATTCTCTCTAGTTTGTACCCATGTGGACAAATTGTCTGCATGAATTCTGTCCGTGTTACGCTTAACCTCGACTTGACAT
>Escalade_p2__coassemble_790_pt1 | contig 29470 bp, 27 predicted proteins | sample Escalade_p2__metabat2_low_PE_002 | metagenome-assembled genome bin Escalade_p2 | reverse complement strand
AGGGCCATACCGTGGTGCTGATCACCCATGACAACTCCATTGCGGTGCAGGCAGAACGGATCATCCGGCTGGAGGACGGGCAGATCGTCTATGACGGAGACGCCCACTCCCCCGATGCGGTGGTACACTCCGCCTTTGCACCGGAAAGGAGGGCGCAGGCATGATGCTGGAGACCTTCCGCCAGGCAGTCCAAAATGTCTGGAGCAACAAACTGCGCAGCTTTTTGACCATGCTGGGCATTATCATCGGCGTGATGGCGGTCATCGTGATCGTGGGTCTGGGCAACGGCATGACCGGAATGTTTACCGACCTGTACAACACCATGGGTTCCGACCTGCTGGCCATCAACTTATACACCTCCGGTACACGCACCGTATCGGTGGACGAGATGCACCGCCTCATCGAGGCTAAACCGGAGTATTTCCGCTCGCTCTCCCCCATCTACGGCGCCAGCACCCAGATGAAGGTAGGTTCCAAGGAATACCGCTTTACCAGTGTGAGCGGTGTGAACGAAGATTATCTTACCATTGAAAAATACGACCTGGTCAGCGGCCGCGGCTTGCAGTATGCCGATATCCTGGACACCAAAAGCATCTGTGTTATTGGCGACTACGTCAACCGAGTGATCTTTGGGGGCAACGGCCTGGGACAGACCTTAAAAGTAGGCCCCAATCCGTATCGCGTGGTCGGGGTGCTGCAGCCCAAGACCAAAAACCTTGCGCAGCAGCAGGAAGGCGGCCAGGACGATATGGTCTTTGTGCCGTACAGCACGCTGATGCGCCAGGAGCATCAAAATGTTGTAAATATGTATTATGCCATCCTGGCGGAAGGTGCCGAGACCACCCCCGCCAAGGTCTATCTCCAGACCGAGCTGGAAAAGCGGGTCAGCCGGGATGACTATATCTATGTAGAGAGCCTGAGTGAGAGCATCCAGATGATGTCCGGCATGATCAACATCATGGTCGGCATCCTCACCGCCATTGCAGGCATCTCCCTGCTGGTAGGCGGCATCGGCATCATGAACATCATGCTGGTATCGGTCACCGAGCGCACCCGGGAGATCGGCATACGCAAGGCTCTGGGCGCAAAAGAGCGCATCATCCTGACCCAATTTGTCGTGGAGGCCGCTACCACCTCTGCCCTGGGCGGAAGCCTGGGCATCGCTCTTGGCTATCTGGTCTCCCTGGGTATCAACCAGATCCTGCCCCTGTTTACCGCCAGCCTGGGGGTGGAGATGAGCGTCTCCCCCTCCTTTGATGCAGCAGCGGTGGCCTTTATGATCTCGGTGGGCATCGGCGTGCTGTTCGGCTATCTGCCCGCCAAACGCGCTGCACGGCTCAATCCCATTGAGGCACTGCGGTATGATTAAAAACTCTGACCCCATCCAAAACAGAGAGGAAGAAACCATGAAAAAACGTCTTCTCGCATTTTTACTGGCGGTTTGCACTGCATTTTCCATGTTGGTGCTGCCAGCCTCCGCCAGCGGCTCCAATGCAGCAGTCCAGACCGCCATTACATTGGGGGCGCTGACCCCTGACCAGACGGCCAACCTTGCCGCACCCCTGACCCGGGGCCAGTTTGCCCGGATGCTCACTGCATTTTCGGCGCAGCGCAACAGCGTCAACACCCAGAACGCCACCGGACGGCTGTATCTGGACCTGGACAGCAGCTCTCCTTATGCCCCTTATGTACGCACTGCCGTGCAGCACGGCTGGATGAGCGGTTATGCAGACGGCTCTTTCCGTCCGGAACAAGGGCTGACCCTGGAAGAGGGCTGCACCATGGCCCTGCGCCTGCTGGGGTATGATGTAGCCAAGCTGGGGGGCAGTTTCCCGGATGCACAGCTGAACAAAGCCAGCACCTTGGGCCTGCGCAGTGGTCTGACCGCACAAAAAGGCCAGGGGATGACCTTGGAACAGGGTGCAGTCCTGCTGTACAACGCCCTGACCGCCCTCAACAGTGAGGGGGCTCCCTACGCCGGCACCCTGGGCCTGACCGTCACCGACGGCAAAGTTGACCTGGGCTCGGTGCTGCTCAGCGGGGTGCAGGGGCCTTTTGTGGCCGGAGAGGGCACTGCCCTGCCCTTTGCTCCTGCTGCTGCGTACCGCAACGACCAAGTGACGACCCAGCCCCAGCTTGCCCCCTATGATGTCTACTATTCCAGCGAGACCTCCCGCACGTTGTGGATCTACGACCGAAAAGCCGCAGGCCGCATCACGGCGGTCTCCCCCACCGCCAGCGCCCCCACATCGGTGACGGTGGCAGGCACCCAGTACACCATCGCCTCCCCGGCGGCTGCCTATCAGCTGTCCTCCCTGGCAGGCGGCGGCGTAGGGCAGGCCGTCACTTTGCTGCTGGGCATGGACAACGAGGTCGTCCAGGTACTGACCGGCGAGCAGGCCGACCAAGTATTTTACGGCGTGGTGCAGGATTCTGCCCGCACCCTGACCCAGGAGAACGGCGCCAGCGTAGCCCAGGCCGTTACAGTCGCCTGTACCGACGGCGTACAGCGCACCGTTCATGTAGACCAGCGCACCAACTACCCTGCCGGGTGGCTGGTGGAGCTGTTGGTGAACGAAAACGGTGAGCATCTGCGCTCGCTGGAGACCGCATCCCTCAATGGGCAGGTCAACGAGAACGGCACTGCCCTGGGCGAGCGCCCTTTTGCGCAAAACATACAGATCCTGGATACGACAGCGGAGGGTGTGGCTGGGACGGTTCGTCCCAGCCGCCTAGCCGGGGCGGGACTTTCCGGCCGGGTACGGTACTACACCACCAATGACAAAGGAGAGATCGACCGTTTGATCCTGAACGATGCCACCGGAGACTTGTGGGAGTACGGCGCTCTGGATACAGTGCGGATGATGACCGATGCCGTGGGCGGCCAGATCGACCAGGCGCTTCGGGCTGCTGCTCTGCCCGGCGGAGGGCAATCCTCCGGGCAGCCGGAGCAAAACGAAAGCGCACAGGCTGCGCTGGAGCTTAAAAACATCCTGATGCCCAGCACCAGCGATGTGCTCTATGGGCTGATCGACGGCAGCATCCTTTCCTCCAGCTGGAATACCCTTTCCGGCAGCACGGGTGCACTGGCTGGGTATGTGCTGCGTCAGACCGGTGCAGCCGTGGGCGGCACCGCTGGTTCTCTGCTGCAGATGCTGGGCAGCGGCGCAGATTATACCTGCTATGTATCCGGCCAGCCGGTGCGGTACCAGACATCGGTCAAATACCCCGTAGTAGCCGGAGGCGTCGCCATTGGCAAAGCGCCGGACGGCAAAACCGTGCGCTCTATGGTGCAGCTGGCTCCGGTGATGCTGGATCGTCTGGGTCCTGGCTGGGCGATGAGCGGTTCTGCACGGTACGAGACCGCCGATGAAATGCAGGTGTACCTGTGGTCCGGCGGGCAGTATTTTGCCACTACCCTGGCACAGGTATCCCCCGAAAATCATCACCTGATCGGCTGGTACGACAGCTTTGGCTGCCCCGCCGGAAAAAAGGTGCGGATCCTGATCGCCGTGGAAAAGGTTTGATCCCCCTCTCCCCTTATACAAAAAAACAGCCCGGTTCACTGTGAACCGGGCTGTTTTCTATCACATCACAGGTGCTTACGCCTTTTGTGCATCTGCGGGAGCAGGCTGGGCCGGGTCACGGCCAAAAAGCGCTTTCAGCGCCAGCGGCGTTGCCACCGAGGATACCACGATCATCAGGATGACGGCGGTAAAATATACCGGCTCCACCACACCGGCGGCCAGGCCTTTCTGGGCCACGATCAGCGCCACCTCACCGCGGGTCATCATACCTACGCCTACCTTGAGGCTGTCGCTCCAGGAGAAGCGGCAGAGCTTGGCTGCCAGACCGCAGGACAGGATCTTGCCGCCAAGCGCCACCAGCACAAAGCAGACACTGAACAGCAGGATCTCCGGCGTCAGACCGCTGATATCGGTCTTCAGGCCGATGCTGGCAAAGAACACCGGTGCAAACAGCACATAGTTGCTGATGTCCACCCGACGCTCCACATAGGGGGCGTCATCGATGGAGCAGAGCACGATACCGGCAATATATGCGCCGGTAATGTCCGCAATGCCGAAGTATTCCTCTGCCAGATACGCCATAGCAAAACAGAACACCATGCTGAGAATGGTAATGCGCTGGGTGTGGGGGTTGCGCTTATCCAGCCACTTCATCCCATAGTGGAACAGCACACCTACGACCAAAGCCGTAAGGAAGAACAGCACCGTATCCAGCAGCACCTTGCCCAAGCCAGAACCGGTGCCCGAGCTGGCACCCAGCACACAGGTCAGCACCACGATGCCCAGCACGTCGTCGATCACTGCAGCGCTGACGATGGTGGTGCCCAAAAAGCTTTTCAGCTTGCCCAGCTCCTGCAGCGTGGCCACAGTAATGGACACGCTGGTGGCGGTCATGATCGTACCGATAAACAAAGCGCGGTAGAATCCATCACTGCCCACGGCCGAAAAACCGTAGAACAGACCGTACAGCAGCGTTCCGCCCGCCATGGGCACGGCCACACCCATACAGGCCACCAAGGTGGCAATGGGCCCTGCCCGCAGCAGCTCTTTCAGGTTGGTGCCAAGGCCGGTGCTGAACATCAGCAGCACCACGCCGATCTCGGCAAAAATAGCAATGGTGTCGCTTGGCTGCACCAGACCCAGCATACAGGGCCCGATCAGCAGACCGGCTATGATCTCTCCCACCACCTGGGGCGCATGGCACTTACGGGCCAGCAGACCAAACAATTTTGCTGTAAACATAATGATTGCAAGGTTACGAAACACAGAGCTCATAAAACCATCCTTCTTTCCCATTTTTCCTCTGTGAGAACCAGGCACAATAATGGGCGAAATGCCCAATTTTTTTGCACTAGCTTTTGTGCAACTCTGATTATAGTACGTCTAGGACCAAAATGCAAAAGGTTTTTTAAAATTTTTGCTGCATCTTTACATCCGACGCAGATTGTAGTACAAAACCGCTGTATTTGGCTCCCCCGCACCCCATATCAATATAGGTATCCCCGCTTCGGCCTGCTCTGCCGCATCGGCCGCCAAGAGAGCGGCTTTGGCGCCGCTCTTGTTTTTTCGCCCAAGTTTTTGCCGCAAGGGGTTGACAAAGCCAATTATCCTTGCTATAATAAATTGCTGTCTGAATAAGACAAGCCGCGCAGGGCATCAAACGCCCTGCGTACCCTTGGTCCCGGCAAAAGGCCGGGGCCCTCAAGTCCAAAAGGAGGTGCTACAAAAATGGCAAAGTACGAAACCATGCTGATTACCAGCGCCGCTCTCGACGAGGAGGCTTCCGCCGCTCTGGTGGGTAAGTTCAAGTCCCTGATCGAGGCCAACGGTACGATCGATTCCATCGACGAGTGGGGCAAGCGCCGTCTGGCCTACCCCATCAACGACGAGGAGGAGGGCGTCTACACTGTGATCAACTTCACCGCCGAGCCCAGCTTCCCCGCTGAGCTGGACCGTGTGTACAAGATCACTGAGGGCGTCATGCGCAGCCTGATCATTGCCCACGAGGAGTAATCTTTTCGTGACCAAAAAGGAGTCTGTGTTATGTTGAACGTTGTAGCCATTATGGGCCGGCTCGTGGCCGACCCCGAACTTCGCACTACCCAGACCGGGATCAACGTGGTCAGTTTCCGCATTGCGTGCGACCGCAATTTCGCCCGCCCGGGTGAGCAGCGTCAGGCCGACTTTATTGATGTAGTGGCTTGGCGTCAGACCGCAGAGTTTGTTTCTAAGTATTTCCAGAAAGGCAGCCTGATCGCCATTGAAGGCAGCATCCAGTCTCGCCAGTATCAGGACAAGAACGGCAACAATCGCACTGCGGTGGAGATCGTAGCCAACAATGTCAGCTTTGCAGGCTCTAAGGGCTCGAATCAAGGCGGCGGAGCGTATCAGAATTCCGCTCCGTCCTACCAGAACCAGGCCCCTGCCCGCCCCGCCGCTGTGGAAGCAGCTCCGAGCTACTCTGCCGGCAGTGCGGACGACTTCGCCGTCATTGATGACAGCGATGACCTGCCGTTCTGACCCCAATACGGTCTACCGTACAAAAATCCAACAGGAGGTAATAAGCAATGGCTTTTGAAAGAACCGAAGGCTCTCGCCCCGCGCGCCCCATCCGCCGCGGCCGCAAGAAGGTCTGCAGCTTCTGTGTCGATCGCATCGACACCATCGATTACAAGGACGTGCCCCGTCTGCGCAAGTATGTCTCTGAGCGTGCGAAGATCATTCCCCGCCGCGTCACCGGCACCTGCGCTTACCATCAGCGTGCACTGACCATCGCCATCAAGCGTGCTCGTCATGTTGCTCTGATGCCCTACGTCAGCGACTAATTTTCGCCAAAAAATAATCCCTTCAAAATAATCAGCAATCAGTAAAACGCCCTTCGCTGCCGACACAGCGAAGGGCGTTTTTTCTCACCATCTTTCTGTAAGGAGGCTGTTCCCATGGTATTATCTCTGCAAGGATGCATGGCTGTGGGCAAAACCACTGCCGCCCGCTATCTGCAACGCCATACCCCTCAGGTACAGGTGTTTTTTGAGTCCACCGGCGATGTGATCCAGCAAGTGCGCAGCCGTCAGCTGGACAAAAAACAGTATCCAGACTACCTTGAGATCCAAAAACTTTGGCTGTCCAACGAGGTGCGCCGCTGGGAGCAAGCCGTGCAATACCCCTGCAGTGTGCTGGATTTTGGTGCGGAGGAGATCGAGTTTTATACCCTGCACTACCCCCAGAGCATCGGCCAGAATTGGGAGGTCGATTGTCCCTTACACAAGGAGCTTGCCGCTGTGCGGCGCTGCATGCCTGACCGCATCCTTTTTCTGGATGCCTCGGACACTGTGCTCCGTGCCCGAAAAGAGGCCGATGCCACACGCTCCCGGGAGTTTTTTGACCACTACATCACCCATATGCTGCCCCTTAAACGGGCTTGGTTCGCCCAGAAAGACAACGTGGACTGGCTGTCGGTGGACACACTCACACCGGAGCAGGTTGGCCGCAGCGTACAGGATTGGTACTTGGACTGCCTCCGCCGGGCAGAATGATCCCCCCTGCCCTATGCAATTCTGCTATCCCCGCATCCGATCGGATGCGGGGATTTTTTCCGCCTTGATCCCGCATTAAAAAGGTTACAAAAGGGTACGGATGTGCCCGGCATCTGCTTACATTCCCGGTAATCGCCGGAAAATATCCGTATTTTCGCCCGCAGGTCAGATCAATCTGCACAAAAAGCGGCCGATGTAATTTTCTATTTGCACAAAAATACCATTTGCTTCTTGATTATTTTGCGTGGATGTGCCATACTAAAGCCACGGTAACGTTCCCGAAACCGTTCCCGGCTTTCCAACGGAACGCCGGTGCTTAAAATAACAGGAACGAGGGGTTAGCTCATGACCATTAAGGACATCGCCCGCATCAGCGGATGCTCGGTGAGTACGATTTCCCGGGTCATCAACGACCGGCCGGACGTCCACCCGGAAACCAAGGAGCGCATCCGTCGCATCATGCGGGAGGTTGGTTTTACCCCCAACACCAATGCCCGGCAGCTGAAAATCCAGCAATCCCGCAGTTTGGTGTTTGTGGTAAAAGGCACCCGCAACCTCTTTTTCTCGGACTTTCTGGTCCAGCTGCAGCGAGCCGCTACCTTGTATGGTTACAACGGCATCGTCTCCTATCTGGACGAGAACGCCAACGAGATCGATGCTGCGGAAAAGATCCTGCGGGAGATCAAGCCCAAGGGTATGATCTTTTTGGGCGGAAGCGTTGCAAACTTCCAGCGTGGATTTCACTCCATCACGGTGCCTTCGGTGCTGGCCACCTTGGTATCCGAGGAGTTGGTCTTTCCCAACCTGTCCATGGTAGGGGTCGATGACCGGGCCGCCGCACGGGATGCGGTGGACTACTTGATCCGTCAAGGACACCGCCGCATTGCGGTGCTGGGCGGACCGGAAAGCAGCTATCCCAGCCGGATGCGCCGCCTGGGCGCACAAGACGCTATGGAAGCTGCGGGACTGGCTTTTGACGACCGGCTGTACGGACTGTCCAACTACGATTTCGAGTCCGCCTATCACGGCATGAACAGCTTGCTGGCCCGCCGGGCGGAGTTTACCGCACTGTTTGCTATGAGCGATGTCATTGCCTTTGGTGCGATACGTGCACTGGTCAGCGCAGGGTTTCAGGTGCCCAAAGATGTGTCTGTTATTGGATTTGACGGCATCACGATGTCCCGCTACTGCGTACCGGTGATGACCACCATCGTGCAGCCCAGTGAGCAGATCGCGCTGCAAAGCGTTGAACTGCTGGTAAGGCAGATCGAGCATGGCGCCCCGGCGCAGACCGTGACCCTGCAGCCGGACCTGCAGCAGGGGGAAAGCGTACTTCCCCGCTGAACCTTTTCTTTTGTCTCTCTTCCGTCCACACAGACGGATCACAAAAAACCACACAGATAAGCAAGGAGAACTAAGATGAAAAAGATGATCTCTCGCCGTAATTTCCTCGCCGCTGCCGGTGTCTCGGCTGCTGCATTGGGTCTGGCCGCCTGCGGCGGTTCCAGCTCCAGCTCGGCTCCTGCCAGCAGCGCTGCTCCCTCCACCTCTGCTGCTTCCTCTGCACCCGCAGCCAGCGGCAAGGTCTACTATCTGAACTTCAAGCCCGAACAGGATGAGGCTTGGCAGAACCTGGCCAAGGCATATACCGAGGAGACCGGTGTGCCCGTTACTGTTGTGACCGCTGCTTCCGGCCAGTACGAGACCACCCTGATGAGCGAGATGGAAAAGAGCGAGGCTCCCACCCTGTTCCAGGTCAACGGCCCGGTGGGTCTGGCCAACTGGAAAGACTACTGCTACGACCTGGCAGGCTCCCCCCTGTACGGTGAGCTGACCAGCGACTCCTTTGCACTGAAGGAGGGCGATACAGTCCACAGCATCGCCTACGTCATCGAGACCTACGGCATCATCTACAATAAGGAGCTGCTGACTGCTGCTGGCTATACCCAGGACGATATCAAGGGCTTTGATGACCTGAAGAAGGTCGCCGACGATATCCAGGCCCGCAAGGCAGAGCTGGGCGTGGACGGCGCCTTTACCTCCGCAGGCATGGACGGCTCCTCTGACTGGCGTTTCAAGACCCATCTGGCCAACCTTCCCATCTACTATGAGTACAAGGCCGACGGCATTGGCAGCACCGACGCCATCAAGGGCACCTATCTGGACAACTACAAGCAGATCTGGGATCTGTACATCACCGATTCCACCTGCGACCCCAAGCTGCTGGCCAGCAAGACCGGCAACGACGCTGTGGCAGAGTTTGTGGGCAAGAAGGCCGTCTTCTACCAGAACGGCACCTGGGCATACACCGATGTGAAGGATCTGGGCGATGACAATCTGGGCATGCTGCCTATTTATATTGGTGCAGAAGGCGAAGAGAATCAGGGCCTGTGCACCGGTTCTGAGAACTACTGGTGCGTGAACAACACCGCTAAGGACGAGGATATCCAGGCAACGCTGGACTTCCTGTACTGGTGTGTCACCTCCGACAAGGGCACCGCTGCCATGGCAGACGACATGGGCTTCGTGATCCCCTTCAAGAAGGCGAAGGATTCCACCAACCCCCTGATCACCATCTCCAACCAGTATGTGGCTGACGGCAAGACCAGTGTGGACTGGTGCTTCTCCACCATGCCTTCTGAGGAGTGGAAGAACGGTGTTGGCAGCGCCTTGACCGCCTATGCGGCTGGTACCGGTGACTGGGACGCTGTGGTCACCGCTTTTGTGGACGGCTGGGCCACCGAATATAAGCTGGCCAACGGCTAAGCACCAGCACTGTAAAATACAGACCCCCAAAAAGGAGGCGGGCGAAGGGTTCGCCCGCCTCCGCTTTTTGGGTCAAGCAACAGGAGGTCACTTATGCAAAAGGCCATCAGCAGATATTGGCCGATCTTTGTGCTGCCCACGCTGGCCGCCTTTACCATCGGCTTTATCTGGCCCTTTATCTGGGGCGTTTATCTTTCCTTCCAGCGGTTCACCACCGTCAGCAAGACCACCTTTGTGGGCCTGCAAAATTACATCTCGGTGTTCCAGGACAGCAGTTTTCTGCACGCCTTTGGCTTTACCACCGCATTCACCATCGTCTCTACGGTGATCATCAACGTCTGCGCCTTTGCCATTGCGCTGGCGCTGACCCGCGGAATCCGGGGCACCAACCTGTTCCGCACCGTGTACTTTATGCCCAACCTCATTGGCGGCATTCTGCTGGGCTATATCTGGCAGATCCTGCTCAATGGTGTGCTGGCCAACCTGGAAAAGCCCCTGCTGGCGCTGGATTCCACCGCAGGTTTCTGGGGTCTGATCATCCTGATGTGCTGGCAGCAGATCGGCTATATGATGATCATCTATGTGGCGGGCCTGCAGGGCGTGCCGGGAGATTTGATCGAGGCGGCGCGGATCGACGGCGCCTCTGACCGGGCCATCCTGTTCAAGATCAAGCTGCCCATGGTCATGCCCAGCGTCACCATCTGCACTTTCCTGACCCTGACCAACAGCTTCAAGCTCTTTGACCAGAACGTGGCTCTGACTGCGGGCGAACCCGCCAATATGAGCGAGATGCTGGCGCTGAACATCTACAATACCTTCTATGGCCGCTCCGGCGCACAGTGGAAGGGCATCGGCCAGGCAAAGGCTGTGGTATTCTTCCTGATCGTGGTAGTCATCTCCCTGATCCAGCTTAAAATGACCCGCTCCAAGGAGGTGCAGGCATAATGGTCAAACAGAAAAAGCGCGTCAACACTCTGCTTACGGTGCTCATGTCCCTGCTGTGCCTGTTCTGGGTCTACCCCATTGTGCTGATCCTGCTGAACAGCCTGAAAAAAGAGGGCACCTTTACCACCTCCACCGTGTTCCAGCTGCCTACTGCTGAAACCTTTGCGGGCCTGTCCAACTACATTTACGGCGTCGTGAAGATGGACTTCCTCTCCAGTTTGCTGTACAGCCTGGTGATCACCGTCAGCAGCGTATTTTTGATCTTGCTGTGCTGCTCTATGACCGGCTGGTACCTGACCCGGGTAAACAACAAACTGAGCAAGTTCATGAATCTGCTGATCGTGTTCTCCATGGTCGTCCCCTTCCAGATGGTGATGTTCACCCTTTCTAAAACCGCCGACACCCTGAAGCTGAACACTCCTTGGAACATCTGCATCATCTACCTGGGTTTTGGTGCGGGCCTGGCCGTGTTTATGTTCACCGGCTTTATGAAGAGCGTCCCCATCGAGATCGAAGAAGCCGCCATGATCGACGGCTGCAACCCGATACAGATCTTCTTCCGCATCGTATTCCCCATCCTGAAACCCACCATGATCTCCACCGCTATCCTGGAGACCATGTGGGTCTGGAACGACTACCTGCTGCCCACCCTGGTGCTGGACATCAAAAAATACCGCACCATCCCCATGGCGATCCAGTATTTCCGTGGCGGCTATGGCCGGGTAGAGTTGGCTCCCATGATGGCCTGCATCATCATCGCCATCATCCCCATCATCCTGCTGTACATCTCCTGCCAGAAGTACATCATTGAGGGCGTTGTTGCGGGCGCCGTCAAGGGATAAGCAGCAAGGAGGGATCGGCAATGCGAGCAAGTGGCATCCTGATGCCAATATTCAGCCTGCCTGGGCCTTACGGCATTGGCACGCTGGGACAGGCAGCCTATGATTTTGTGGATTTCTTGGCCGAGACCGGACAGACCTACTGGCAGATGCTGCCCATTGGCCCCACCGGTTACGGCGACAGCCCTTATCAGAGCTTTTCTGCCTTTGCAGGCAACCCCTATTTTATCGACCCAGAGTTTTTGCTGCGGCAGGGTCTGCTGACAGAGTCCGAACTGCCGCCCCCGCAGCCGGAAGGCCGGGTGGATTATGGCGCACTGTATCAGCAGCGTCCTCCCATGCTGCAAAAGGCAGCAGCCCGGCTATTGGCTGCGCCCCCCGCCTCCTACCAGGATTTCTGCGCAGAGCATAATTTCTGGCTGGACGATCATGCTCTGTTTATGGCGGTCAAAGCGCAGCAGGGCCAAGCCGGGTTGGATCAGTGGCCGGATGCGCTGCGCACACGGCAGCCCCAGGCGATCGCCCAGGCCAAGCACGAACTGGCAGGCGAGATCGCATACCACAAGGCTGTACAGTTTTTGTTCTACCAGCAGTGGACAGCCCTGAAAGCCTATGCCAATCGCCAGGGGGTCAAGCTCATCGGGGACATCCCCATCTATGTCAGCCCCGATTCCAGCGATCTGTGGACCCGTCCGGACCTGTTCCAGACCGACGGCGCTGTACGGCTGACCCATGTAGCAGGCTGCCCGCCGGATGCATTTGCTGCCGACGGTCAGTTGTGGGGCAACCCCCTATACGATTGGCCCCGCCACAAGGAGGAGGGCTTTGCCTGGTGGAAGCGCCGGATGCGCCACGCCACCTCCATCTACGATGTCGTGCGCATCGACCACTTCCGCGGGTTTGAGAGCTACTTCTCTATTCCATCCGGCTGTCCTTGTGCACAGGGACATTGGGAACCTGGCCCCGGCCATGCATTTTTGCAGGCCATGCAGCAGGAGCTGGGCAGCGGGCATATCATTGCGGAGGACCTGGGTTTTTTGACCGAAGGCGTGCGTCAGCTGCTGGCAGACAGCGGTTACCCAGGTATGAAGATCATGCAGTTTGCCTTTGACAGCCGGGAAGCCGGCAACTACCTGCCCTACACCTATCCCCCGAACAGCGTAGTATACACCGGCACCCATGACAATGTCACCACCGAAGCCTGGCGAGAAAACGCCAGCCCTGCGGACATCCATCTGGCCTGCCAATATCTGCGCTGCACCCCAGACCAGTTGACGGACAGCATGATCTGCGCCTGTCTGGCCAGTGTATCGGACACCGCCATCATTCCTCTGGCGGACTGGCTGCATCTTGGGGCTGAGGGGCGCATCAACACCCCCAGCACCCAGCAAGGCAACTGGCAATGGCGGCTGAACCAGCCCCTGGTTCCCGCACTGCGCCAAAAGATCCGGGAGCTGACCCAGCTCTATGGCCGCCTGCACAGCTGAATAGCATCGTTTCCCCTTTCCGTCTGCATCCGGACCTTGTGCCGGGGCAGGCGGTTTTTTGTTCCTGCCGGAGATAAAATTTTTCCTCCAGGAACATTTTTTCGGAAGATGGAGAACTCCGCCTGCGTACATTTGCACTTAACTACGTCCTTTATTTGCGTGTTCTGCCGTTCTTCCGACAAAACAGAAGCGTTTTATTTTCTTTCGCTCTCTTGTCGTTTTTTGTGAAATATGCTATAATCCAAGTAACATCGTCCCCGTGCTGTGAGCGGGGTGCACGAAAGGAGAATTCCCAATGGAGCTTACATATCAAAATGCAGTTCGTCTGCCCAGCAGCTATTGTGTGCTGACAGAGGAAGAAATGACCTATGTGGACGGCGGCAAGGTGGTCATCACCTTCCATCCGGAGGCCATCGTACCCATGCTGACCAATATGGCCGTCAACATGACCTATATGCTGGCAGCCGGTGCATTTACTTCGGTGGTCAATGGTGTGGTCAAGGGCTACCGGGATGGCCTGTCTCCCCTTCAGACCCTGACCCATTTCTGGGGCCGCCAGAACACCGGCGGCAAGGTGGCCAGCGTATTGGTCGGCGGCCTGGCTGCTGGTTACGCCGGACTGCAGGCTTATTCGATGTACACCACGGTCAAGCAGCTGATCGATGCAGTGAAGAGTGCAGCAAACCCGCAGCCTGCACCGGAGGCAATCCCTCAGGCTATTTAAGCTGATGGTACGCCCCTCACAGAAAGGAGCTTTTTATGAAGACTTTGCAGATGCCTGCTTCGTACGCTGCTCTTTCTGAGCAGGAGCAGCAAAATGCCGTTGGCGGCGGCGAATTATTTGATGCACTGGGGAACTTTTTCAGCAGCATCCATCTGGACGATCTGATGCTGGGCAATGCATTCTTTGCGCTGTCCTTCACCTTTGTGCCGGCGCTGCTGTTCAATGTAGTGCGTGTAGGTTTTGGTTTGGCCAAGACCATCTACCACAACATCAGCGGGCTGCTGGGTCTGCGGGAGCAGGCACAGAACGCTATGGCAAAACTGTATCTCCGCTGAGCATCTTCTATCCAAATAAAAAACAAGCGCATCCCCATGGGGATGCGCTTGTTTTTATGACATAAAACCGCCGGATACTCAGATCACCCGCACAGCCCCCTGCTCCCGCAAACGCAGCAGGTGGCAGCAGCCCGGCCCAAATACAGTTTCCATAACGGTGCGGTACCGTTCCAGGGATGTTCTGGGCATGAACGCCTGGATCGTGCCTGCAAAGCCGCCGCCCTGCATCCGCCAGGCACCGCCTGCCCCTTCCAGCACCTGCTGACTGAGAGCCAGCGCAATGGACAGCCCTTGCACTTTCGGTTCCTGTGCGCAATAAACGTTCTGACATGACGCAAAGGAAGAATGTCCGCTGTCCCGCACCATGGATAAAAACTCCCCAAAACGACCCTTGTGCAGCGCACGAAACTGCATAAGCGTGCGACGATTCTCCTCAAAAAAATGCAGTGCCCGCAGTACCGCACGGTCGCCGCAGCAGCGGCGCAGCCGAGGCAGCTGCCCCCAGAACTCCTCCTCTGGGATCTGCCCCAGCACCGGTTCCCCTAAAGCCGCTGCCACCGACTCCATCTCCTGCCGAATGGCGGCAAACTCTCCGGTCAGCTCACTGTGACTGGCACGCGTATCGGTGACGCACAAACAGATCTCCGGCGGGAGGAGGCCCTGGGTGTTCAGTTTGGTCACCTGCGGGGCTGCTGGACGTGCAAAATCCGCAAAGACGACCCCGCCCACGGCGCTTGTCAGCTGATCCAGCAAGCCGCTGGGTTTGCCAAAGTATGTATTCTCCGCCTGCTGGCAGAGCAGCGCCATTTGGGGAGCCGAAAATCCGCATTGATACTCTCCGTTCAAGGCGGCTGCCACTCCCATCTCAAAGGCAGCCGAACTGGACAGCCCTGAGCCCCGCAGCACGTCGCTGGTGGTATACAGGTCCAGGCCGCCTATTTTGGCCCCCTGCGCCTGGAATCCCTCTGCGATGCCCCGGATCAGGCTGGCGGAATGGGTGCCTTCTCCCGTTTGCAGTCCCTGCTGAGACAGGTCGATCACATCCAGTTTATTGAACCCCCGGCTTTTGACCCAGATATAACCATCCGTGCCCGGACAAGCCACTGCCACCAAATCCAGATCCACTGCCGCCGCCAATCCAAAGCCCTGCTGATGGTCGGTGTGGTTCCCGCCCAGCTCTGTCCGGCCCGGAGCCGAATACAGGTGGACCTGCCTCCCCGGCCCGAAGTACCGCTCAAACTCGGACAACGCCTCACAGTACCGCCTGCGCTGCCGGACCAGCGCTGCTTCCTGCGCGCCATACAGCTCCCGGAGCGTACCATCCCACTCCCCCGCCTGGATCTGCTGTCTTAGCTGTTTGCTGGTGGCCATGCTGCTGCCCTCCTGTCCCCCCGGTCAAAACCGGAGCTTCTGCGGCTGAATCTGCGGCATTTTGCAGCCCCCGGCTCTTCGGATGGCTGCTTTAATAGAATCATTGTACAGCACTGCGCCCGATTTTTCAATTTGAAACCAACAAACCGCCAATTTTTGGCGTGAAAGCCAAAGAATCGTATGTACTTTTGTTGAATTTGCATCCCTATTTATGGTATACTTGTCTTATACCAGCCTGACAGACAGGAGGCAGTCGGACTATGGCGGACGTATACAAACAATCCTTCAAACAAAATTATACCCACAACATCGAGCTGTCCATCTTTAATTGCGGCCTGGAGCGCTGTGCCCCCGGCCACACTTGGGGGCCTGGCATCCGGGATCATTACCTGATCCACCTGGTCGTAGCCGGAAAAGGGACTTTTGAGGTAGGCGGCCACACCTGGGAACTGGTGCCCGGGGATCTGTTTTTTGCCCAGCCCAGCCAGCTGATCCGCTATACTGCCGATGAGCAGCAGCCGTGGGAATACCGGTGGGTGGGTTTTAATGGTGCCTGCGCCCATAAGCTCACTGCACAGCTGCCCTTTACCGATGCAGAGCCGGTGCATCACACCCAGGATCTGGAGGGGATGTGCCGGGCGCTGAACAATATCTATCAGTCCCGCGGACTGAAACCGCAGGATGAAGCTGCCATGGTGGGGTATCTCTACCTGTTCATTGCCGCATTGATGAAGGAGACCAGTGCAGCAAAGCCTCACAGCAGCTCCTCCTCCAGCCAATATGTGCTGAATGCCATCAAGTACATCCAGTTCAACTACTCCCACGACATCTCCATTGACGACGTCGCCAAAAGCGTGGGCGTATCCCGCAGCCACCTGTACCGGGTGTTTATGTTGAATGTGGGCAAAAGCCCCATTGACTACCTGACCGAATATCGCATCAACGAAGCCTGCAAATTGCTGCGGGGCGGCAACCTTTCCATTGCAGAGGTGGCCATCTCGGTGGGCTTTTTCGATCAATTCTACTTTTCCCGGGTGTTCAAGCGCGCCAAGGGCGTGCCGCCCAGCAAGTACCTGGCCGCTCAGTCCGAGCCGGAGCTCGCTGCTCAGCAGGAGGAGCTTCCCCAGGACTGCCCCAGGGCGTGACCCAAGGAGGGCCTCATGTCATTACATAAAAACCAGCTCCTCACTTTGCAGATCCAGCGGTTGTCCAGCGACGGCAGCGGCGTAGCACACTCCCCCGAAGGGGAGGCTGTGTTTGTGCCCGGCACCGCCCCCGGGGATGAAGCTCAGATCCGCATCGTCAAGGACTGCGGCCGCTACGCCTATGGTATCCTGGACCAACTGCTGACCGCTTCTCCTGACCGTATCCCGGTGGACTGTCCGGCTGCCGGCCGCTGCGGCGGGTGCAGCCTGCGGCACCTGGATTACGCTGCCGAACTGCGTGCAAAGCAGGAAAATGTGGAGGATGCATTCCGCCGGATCGGCGGGCTGGACCTGTCTGTGCTGCCCACACTGCCCTCCCCCGAAGTGGACCGCTACCGCAACAAGGTGCAGTTCCCGGTAGGACGGGATGCAGACGGCGCCCCCTGCATTGGTTTTTACGCCGGGCGCACCCATCGGATCATCCCCTGCCCCGACTGCAAACTGCAGCCTGCGGTGCTGAACGAGATCGCACAGGCGCTGTGCCGTTTTTTTGCAGCCCACGATATCGCCCCCTACGATGAACAGACCGGCCAGGGCCTGGTACGCCACCTGTTCCTGCGCCGGGGCGCGCACAGCGGGCAGATCATGGTCTGCCTGGTCTGCACCCGTCCTCAGCTGCCCCACAGTGAGCAGCTGGTGGCCGAACTGTGTGCGCAGTTCCCTGCCATTGCCACCATTCTGCTGAATGTGAATTCCAAAAACACCAATGTGATCCTGGGCAGCAAGACCCTGACCCTCTACGGCCCTGGAACCATTGAGGACACGCTGTGCGGTGTGCCGGTGCGGCTGGGGCCACTTTCCTTCTACCAAGTAAATACCCTGGCTGCTGAGCAGCTCTACCGCACCGCCGCCCAGATGGCGCAGCTGGCTCCCGGCCAGCTGCTGCTGGATCTGTACTGCGGCATGGGCACCATCGGTTTGTCCATGGCAGAACAGTGCGGCAGTCTGATCGGCGTAGAGATCATTCCAGAGGCCGTGGACAGCGCCAAAGCCAACGCCGCACAGATGGGCCCGGAAGTGGCTGCCAAGAGCCGCTTTTTGTGTGCAGATGCCGGTCAGGCCGCCACACAGCTGGCAGCTGAGGGGCTGCACCCGGATGTGGTCATGCTGGATCCGCCCCGCAAAGGCTGCGACGAGGCGACCCTGTCCGCTGTGGTGCAGATGTCTCCCCAGCGGGTGGTCTATGTAAGCTGCAACCCAGCCACAGCCGCGCGGGATGCTGCCTGGCTGCAGCAGCACGGCTATTACGCACAAACCGTACAGCCGGTAGACCTGTTCCCCCGCACAAAGCATTGCGAATGTGTCCTGGCTTTTCACCGCACCGACGCAAAAAATTAAACAAAAACGCCCCCGGCGAAGAAAAGCAGAAGGCTTTTCCTGCCGGGGGCATTTTATTCAAAGGGTATCCGTCCGCAAAACAGGCATTACTGGGCGGTGTCTGTGCCGTAGACCTCGATCTGGGTCAGTGCCGGGAAGGGGGACGGATCGTCCGCCTTGATCAGGCGGCCCAGCTTGAGCCAGGTGATCCCGCTGCGGGCAATGGACAGGCGGTGAGGCTCGCAGCTCTTTTCCAAATTGAAGCGCTCCTGACTGCCATCCGAAAAGGTAAAGGTCCCCTCCACCCACCAGTTGTCGTGGGGGAAATCCGCCCGGGTATACAGCACGATGGTGTCAAAATCCACCGGGCGTCCAAAGTCCAGCGTCAGCTCGGCATCGTCCTGCATATTGATGCCCCAAGACGCAAACGGCCAACGCCCATGCGAACTGACTGCCACCGTTCCGTCAATGGCGTTGCGGGCAGCAAACACCGCCTCGCCGCGGGTCTCCACATTGGCACTGGCATGGGGATAGCAGCCTGCCACATCGTGCTGGTCTGCCGGGTTGCGGGCCAGGTTGCGGTAGCCCAGCTCCCAGCTTTGAGCCGGGCGCAGAGACAGGTAGTGCCGCACCCCGGTAAATGCCTTGGGGTTATGGGCATTCTTTTTTTCCTCAAACAGCACCGGATAACGCAGGGTAGTGCCGGTGATATAAACAGTGGCCTCGTCCATGCAGTCGTCCACCCGGAGCACATAGTGGCCCGGTGCGCTGACCTCAAACAGGATCACATCGCCAGGGGTATACTCTCCCTCCCAGGTCAGCACCACCTGCTCCGGCGCAGCTTTTTCCGCCTTGCATTGGCCCTGGGCGTCCATGATTTGGATGCGGTTTTCCATTCCTTCTCCTCCTTCTTTATCGCAGACGGATGCTCTTCACCCGTCCATCCTGGTCACACAGAGCAATGGCCTTGCCATAGACCGGCTGCCCGTGGCAGCGGAACACTTTGCCGCTCCGGAAGTTCTCCCGGTTCCACACCAACAATGTCCAGCACTTCTCTTGTCCGGCCTGCAGGTCCAGTGCCGTCACATTTTCAGCGGGCTGCGGGGTGTCCTCGCCCAGCTTATACACAGCCGCCGGGCGCACCGCATATTCCGGAACAGCAAACAGCGTGCAGCTGGTCCACCGGTCCTGCATCTCTACTTGGTGTACCAGCAGCGGTGCCAGCTCCTTTTGGTTATAGCAGCTGGACAGCACCCCCTGGTAACATTCCATCTGCCCTTCGTAATACATTTTAAGCTGAGCATCGCCATTTTGCAGCAGCATCCCCTCCAGGCAGGGCTGTACCGTCACCCCCTGCGCCAGATGGAAATACTCCTTGACCTGATGCTTGCCCGGACAGATCACATCCTGCACCGACAGCCAGACACCCTCGTCCAGAACAAACAGGCGGCGGGTGATCTGGTACGGGGTCCCATCCCGCAGACCGCCATGAAAGGTCATCTCTGCAAAATGAGCGTTCCCCTGCTCTGCAAAATAGCGGGGGATGATCTCCGCATAATCCGAATAATTCCAGGAACCATCTGGCGTGCCGCCGGACTGACCATCGATAACGCAGACATTGTGGGCGGCAGGGGCTTTCAGCTGGGTGCGCAGCGGATCATCCTCCCGGTATGTATAGCGTCCGCTGTCCACCAAAAAGGGCTTGCCCTGGCAGTAAAGGGTCAAGTGGGTCTGATCTGCATGCCCATGGCTGCTGCCCAGAGGGCTGTTTTTCAGGGCTGTAAAGTTCGCCCGTGCCGTCCAGTCCGAGCGCAGGGTCACTGTACCGCTCTGGGGGCAGTTCCAGCTGCAGCGCACAGGGGTCTGAGGGCGCTGTGCCTCAAAAGCTGCAATGCCTGCGGCTCCCAGCTGCCATACGCTGTCCATATCCAGCGTTTCCCCCGCTCCCCAGCGGTAGATCCCAGCATCCGAAAGCAGCGCCGCAGCCCGGGCAAGCACGTCCCGCACATCGGTCACATCGCTGTCACATTGGGGCAGCTGCATCAAAGCGGGGTCTGCTGTATAAAGCACATGACGGCTCAGCACCCGCACGGCACGCACCAGCCACCCGGCTTCCGAGCCAGCCCCCTCCCCAGGACCAGCCTTTCGCTCTGGAAACGATGTACCGGCATCCAGGGCAAAACGTGCCTCCTGACAGAGGGACAGCCCTGCTTTTTGGGCCGCATACAACTGGGTCAGCAGCCGGACACAGGCATTCAGCACTTCCACATGGTACATAGGCGACTGCTCCCAATGGGCGCCGTCCTCCAGGATCTGGAGCCGCAGCTGGGTCTGCAGTTCCTGCCAGGCCCATGCTTCCAGACCCGAGGGCAGCAGCTGCCCCATCCAGGCATACCCTGCACAGAATGCTGTGGTTTGCAGCACACCCCAGTTGCTGAGGGTGTATTTAAGGATATATCTCTCCCGAAGATTAGCAAATTGGGCAGACAGACTGTCGATCATCGTCCGGGCTTCCTGGTCGGTCAGCGCATCTTCTGCCAGCAGAAAAGGCAGCAGCTGGATCCAGTTCATGCAGCGGATACCGGTATCAATGGTGCGGGTGGACGGGGTCCCCTCCCGGGTCAGCGGGTTGGAGGCGATCCAATCCATTACCGAATCGATCAATTTGCGCCGATACCGCACCTCTCCGGTCAGTACAGCCGCCTGCCAGAGCTTGGGCAGGTAGTCGTGCCGGTTGAGCATGAACACCCATTCCGGGTCTCCATTGGGGCTATGGGTCCACTGCCCTGCGGGCACAGTATAGGGGACGGCGCAGGGTTCCATATCCCACCGGTCGGTAAAGACAAAGGTATTCTGCATCAGATCTTCCGCCTGGTGCAGCAGGTGCTCCGCCTCGGATCTGCAGTTCGCACGGACATAGGCGGCCGTGGCTGCGGGGTCATATTGAGCATAAAAACGGCGGGCCGCCTGGCGTACAGCCCCGACCATATGGTCCATCATAACACTCCTCCGTTTGTTTTTGCATCACAGGGGCACAAAAAAGGCAGGGATGCACAAAACATCCCTGCCTGAAAAGGTACGGCTATGTTCCCGCGCCGGCTGTGTTGTTCCTATTGGGTTTTTCAGCGGTCAAAACTGCCGCTTTACGCCACGATGCCCAGCACAGACAGCAGGATGCCCAGCACAATGGTCATGCAGACCAGCTTGACGGTAGTCCACTTTTTGACCCTGATGAGGTAGAACACCAGGCCCACAAATGCACAGGGCAGCATGCTGGGAGCGATCGCGTCCAGCATGGACTGCAGGGTGATCAGCTTCTGCTCACCGCCGGGGACAGCAACGGCATACTGGATGGGTGTGGTGATCTTAACAAAGCTTACCGCCAAGCCCGCAATGACCGTAACACCGATCATGCTTGCAATGCAGGAGACCTTCTCGATCTGCTCCGTCATGGTGCCGATGATGCTGGTGCCCAGGTTGTAGCCCAGCAGACCGCACATGATCTTGACAGCCAGCAGGATCAGGTTCATGCCCAGCAGGTAGATGATGGGACCCGCCATCATGCCCTCCGTTTCTCGGAAGGGTGATACACAGTCTCTCACCGGTTTGCACCCCGGCGCACCTTGGCAGCTGTGCACCGGACCTGCGGAGACTTGTGCCGGATCGCACCCCCGATCGCACAGAGAGGGAGGCTGCGGCCCTAAGGGGCCTTTCAGCTTGCGGGGAGTGTCCGGCTGTGTTTTTAGTATCGCCACCTTGGGACCGGACTTGAATACCCTATCCGTTACTTTTTATTCATAAAACGGACATTTTGAATCCATCTTTCATCACAAATATGCAGATGACTGAAAATTTCCACAAAATCAACCCATAAAATTCGTCAAAAACGCCCCCGCGCTACAAAGTGCGCTGGGGCGTTTCCATTTATTTGAATATTTTTTCAGCGTGCAGCATTACTGGCTTCCAACTCGGTGCGGTCCTGCACGTTTATGTTTGTGCATCCGCACAGCGTAGATCTTGGGATGCTCCCCGATATACATGATCCGATTCATCGTTTGCACCTCATTCTGTCAAGCAGCGTTCAGTCCTGGCTGGAGGCGGCGATGCGCCATTTCTCGGCTTCGTTATACAGCTGGGTATGCTCCGGCGTCCAGGGGCGGGTACACTCCTGTCCCCAAAGTTTGGAGCCGTAGACCCGGAACTCCGGCACATTGGTGGAACACCAGTGTCCTTCAAAATCCACAAGCATCACCGCTTTATGGACCCGCAGCAGCATCTGGTGCTCGTTGGGGGCATAGATAAAGTAGGCCGCATCCTTGAACTCCCGCTCCATCCCCAAGGGCATGGCGCAGTAGATCTCCTGATGGGTATGGTCGGTGGCATACAGGCAGATCCCTCCCCCCACCTTTTCCAGCGTAAGCCCATTTTGACCGCACGCAAAAACAAAGCGGTTTTTGAACAGACTGAACTTGACCTTTTCGGCTTCTCCTACCTGCATAGCTGCTCCTTTCTGCATCGGCCGCAAGCAGGTCTGCCAAAGCCCCCTGCTCCGGCCTGCCCCCCTGTGGGGAGGCAGCGTTCCTTTCATTCTTCCTGCAGCCTGGGGCATGACCCGAAAAGTGGACCTTGTCCCGGCAAATTTACAAGAAATTCACTTATCTTTCTTTATAACAACATACTTTGCCCTTTTATTCCATATCCAGTCCTGCCAAAAATCCGCTTGCGGCAGGCTGCTCTGTAAATTTTGCGCAGCAGAAAGCCCCTGGCCAAAAGCCAGGGGCGAAATGGCTATTATTGAGCAAAATACGCATTCTGCACAGCCAGCAGCACACCGGCGCGGCTGGCAGCAAAGTTCAATCCGCCCTGCAGATAGCAGGTGTAGGGTGCACGCAGGGGGCCGTCACAGGACAGCTCAATGGTGCTGCCCTGGGTAAAGCTTCCGCTGGCCATGATCACCTCGTCGGTATAACCCGGCTCCGGGCAGGGTTCCGGTGCTGCGTAACTGTCCACCGGGCTGGCTGCCTGCACGCCCCGGCAGAAGCCCACCAGCGCTTCAGCCGTACCGGCATCAAAGCAGGTAACGATGTCGTTATGGTCCTCGCAGTAACGGGGAATGGGGTTCTTGCCCAGCAGCTCCAGCAGGCACTGTGCGTAAATAGCGGTCTTGATGGCCTCGCACACCACGCCCGGCGCATAGTAGAAGCCCAGGTACATATCCCGCGGGGTCTCCAGGGTACAGCCCAGCTCCTTGCCCAGACCCGGCGCATTGAGGCGGTAGGCACACTGCTCCACCAGATCCGCCCGGCCTGCGATATAGCCGCCGGTGGGGGCAATGCCGCCGCCGGGGTTTTTGATCAGGCTGCCCACCACCAGATCGGCCCCTGCCTGGCAGGGTTCCTTCATCTGGGTAAACTCGCCATAGCAGTTATCCACAAAGATGATGATATCCGGGTTTGCCCCACGAGCCGTATCGGCAATCTTCTGGATCGTATCCAGATCAAAGGCATTGCGCTGGAGGTAGCCCCGGCTGCGCTGGATATGGCAGACCTTGGCTCCGGGAGCCTTGCGGGCGATCAGCGCATAGTCCGGGGTCATATCCGGCAGCAGCGGCGCCTCATCGTACAGCACGCCATAATCCATCAGAGTGCCGGTGCCCTTGCCCTTGCCATCCAGACCAATGACCCCCTCCAGGGTATCGTAGGGACGGCCGGTGGCGGCCAGCAGCGTGTCACCCGTACGCAGCAGGCCAAACAGCGCCACTGCCAGGGTGTGGGTGCCGCTCATGAACTGACTGCGCACCAGCGCATCCTCACAGCCCATCACCTGAGCAAAGATCTGTTCCAGCTTGGCACGGCCAGAATCCCACAGGCCATACCCGGTAGTACCCAGCATATCTGTGGAGGACATCTGGGTATCGGCAAAGGCCCGCAGCATCTTAAGCTGGTTATAGTCCCGGATCTCCTCTGCATGGCGGAAATAGGGCTGGCACAGCTCCATGGCCTGCTGGTCCAGGGTCAGCACCTCGGGTTTAAAATCAAAAAATTGGTTCAACATTCTATCTATGGTTCCTTCCTGTTTCAACATTCTTCCGGGGGCTCGTACCGGGCGTACTCTCCCAGGCGGGTAAAGCCCAGACGGGTATAAAACGGCACCCGCTCCGGGCTGCACAAAAACACCGGCTGCCAGCCCTCCGCTGCCAAAGTGTTGGCCATCTGGACGATCAGCCGCCCGCCGATGCCCCGGCCTCGCAGGGCAGCATCGGTCTGGCCGCAGGCCATATACGCCTGGCCATTCCACAGGGCGTAGGCCCCTACAGTGCAGACCAGACGCTCCCCCTGATACAGTGCCCAGACCCGGGCCTGTCCCCGGCTGCGCTTTGTGCACAGTTCCGAGTAAAAATCATCCCGTCTAGCCTGTCCCTGGTGGGCAAACAGCGCATCTGCCACCGGCCCGGCAGGGGGGCTTTTCTCCCAGCGGAGAGCGGCCCACAGCTCCTCTTGCACCAGGGGCAGCGGCAGCGCCCGGCCTGCGGCCAAGCCGAATACAGTGTGGGTCTTAGCCCGGACCCAGCCGGCAGGTGCGGGACATTCTGCCTCGTCCAGAATGACCCCGCTGCACCCGCAAAAGGCCAAAAAGCCCGCCAGCTCCTCCGGGTTTGCATGGCCTGCCAAAAAAGCGGTGCTGCCGCCCACATCCAGCGCCAGTGTGGGTCCCGCAAAAAAGCGGCCCGGCTGACTGCGCCCAAACAAGCGCAGTGCCAGCGGCATGGTCGCGCCCAGACACAGTCTATCCCCGCACGCCCGCAGATAGCGCTGCTGCTGGCGGCGGTTCGTGACCTGCGCGATCACAGGCTGTTGACGATGGCCTTATAATCCCGCCCGCGGACCTCAAAGTTCGGGTACAGGTCAAAGGAGGCGCTGGCCGGGGACAGGCTGACGATATCGCCGGGATGCGCGGCCTGACGGGCCTTTTCCACGGCATCCCGCATCCCCTCTGCGTGGAGGATCACCAGCCCGGAGGCGGCAAAGTCCGGATGCTCCCGGACGGCTTTCTCGATACGGGGACCGGTGGCACCCATCAGCACCAGCACCTTGACGTGCTGCAGGATCTCCGGTGCCAACGGCTCGTAGGGGATCTTTTTATCGTATCCGCCAGCAATCAGGATCAGCTTCTGGTCAAAGCTGCGCAGCCCGGCAATGGTGCGGGTGGGGCTGGATGCAATGGAGTCGTTGTAGTAGGTAACGCCATCCAGCGTGCGCACCGGCTCAATGCGGTGCTCTACCCCGGTAAAGGTGCTGCCCACTTTCCGGATGGCCTCCACCGGAACACGGCCCCAGACCGCAGCGGCAGCAGCCAGCAGATTTTCGATGTTGTGCAGACCCCGCAGCTTCACATCCTTCTGTGCCAGGAAAGGGGTCACCTGGCCATTCTCTGCCATGCAGAGCATCCCGTCTTCCCGCAGGAAAGCACCGTTATCGGTCTCATGCAGGCGGGTAAACCAGACCTGTTCTCCCTTGCAGTCTGCCTGCATAGACCGGGAGATGGGGTTCTCGTACCCCAGCACAGCCCGGCAGGGCGGCTGCTGATACAGCAGGATGTTGCGCTTTGCGTCGATATACTCCTGCATATCCTTATGGTGATCCAGGTGGTTGGGGGTCACATTGGTCACCACCGCCACCTGGGGGCTCTTGCGCATACTGATGAGCTGGAAGCTGGACAGCTCCACCACCGCCACATCCTCCGGGGAGACCTGGGGCAGCATGGGCAACAGCGCCGCACCGATATTGCCGCCCAAATGGACCCGGCGGCCCGCCTCCTCAAAGAATTTGGAGATCAGAGTCGTCGTGGTGGTCTTGCCGTCCGAGCCGGTCACCGCCACGATCTCACAGGGGCACAGATCAAAGAACAGCTCCACCTCACTGGTCACCTGGGTCCCAGCGGCAATGGCATCCTGCAAGGGCTTTTGGTAATATTCAAAGCCCGGCGTGCGCAGGATCATATCCTGTCCGGCAAAACCGTCCATATAATGTTCGCCCAGGCTGAGACGCACCCCCAGACGGCGCAGGGTCTCTCCATAGGGACCAAACTGCTCCAGACTGTCCTTGCGGTCGCACAGGGTCACCTGCGCACCCAGGCCCACAAACTCCTCGATCAAGGTGCGGTGGCTGACCCCCGCCCCGATGAACGCCACCTTTTTGCCTTGCACCATCTGGGCAAGGCGCTGCTGCTGTTCCTGCATAAAAGTTCTTCCTCCTTGCATAGGCTTGCTCTATCCCCGAGCGTATCAAAAGGCGCAGCACCACCCATGGGCTGCGCTGGATCGTATGCTTTGCCGTCCTATTATAGACCATTTCTTCCGCCTTGGCAAGGCACACAACGTCTGCTCCGCCAGGGCATCTTCCAGTTTTTGAACAAGCCGCCGCAAAGCAGCACTTTTGCTGTTTTGCAAAGACATGGACTGTACCGCTTGCACGCAAAAAGCAGCCGGAGTGCAAAAGCCCTATTTATGGGAAAAATACATCAAAAGCCCCCTGGAAATCACGAAAAAAGAATTGCCTTTCTGCACTCTTTCTGATACACTGAAAGTTGTTCGAGTATTTTCGTGTGGATGCGCATTTTTTCGCAGCCGCAACTATCCTACAAGAGGTTCTTTTGCATTGAAACATTTGCTGCGCCGGGTCTCCGGTTTTTTCTGTGCTTTGGTGCTGGCCGCTGTCCTGAGCAGCTGCGGCGGCGGAGCCAACAGTTTTACCTGGTTCGTAGAGCAGATCCCCGCCAATCTGGACCCCCAGGTCGCCCTGGATCCTTCTGACGTGATCGCCTGCACCAACCTATACAGCGGCCTTGTGCGCCGCACGCCGGAGGGCGAGTTGGCCCCTGCCCTGGCTGAAAGCTGGGAGGTCTCTGCCGACGGGCTGCAGTATACCTTTACTTTGCGTCCGGGGCTGCGCTACACTGCCGCCAAAGGCGCCCAGACCGATTATGCTATTACCGCCCAGGATTTTGTATTTGCGTTCCAGCGGGTCTTTCAGGCAGAGACCCATTCCCCCTATGCCGTAGATTTTGCAGCCATCCTCAACAGCGGCCCGGTGCTGGCGGGGGAGCGCGCCCCCGCTGAGCTGGGGGTACAGGCTGCCGATGACCGCACCCTGGTCTTTCGCCTGAGCGAACGGGACGATAATTTCCTTGCCAAACTGGCCCTGCCCGGAGCTATGCCCTGTGACGAGGCATTTTTCACCCAGACACGGGGCACCTATGGGCTGAAGACCTCCAGCACCCTTTCCAGCGGGAGCTTTTACATCTACAACTGGACCTCCGGCGGTTTGTTTCTCCGCCGTTCCCCCAGCGGCAGCCAGGTAGACAGCCTGCGTCTGGTGCAGAACACCAACAACATGGACCAGAGCGCGGAAGAACTGATCCTGAACGAGCGTTGCTCTGCCGCACCGGACGAATCCTCTGCCCCCACAGCACTGCGGTCCATCCCCTATTCAGACACCACCTGGGGGCTGATCTTCCAATGCGGTGAGGATTCGGTCTTTGCCGCGCCGCTGCTGCGCCAGGCTTTGATCGCCTCGGTGCAGGAAGCCGAACTGGATTTCAGCTCCCCCCTCTACCCCGCTGCGCAGGGACTGATCCCGGAGGGACTGACCGTAGATGGACTGGACTACCGTGCGCAGGCGGGGGACCTCCGCCCCCATTTTGGCTCTGCACGGGAGCTGTATATGGAAGCACGGCAGGGGATGTCCAATTCTGCTTTTGATAAGGTCACTCTGCTGATCCCCGCAGGCTGCGGTCTGGAGGAAGTGGCCGCACAGATCAACAGCCAGTGGCAAAAGCAGCTGTCCCTCTACTTTTCTTTGGAGCAGGTGCCCCCTGACCTATTTGAAAAGCGGATGCAGCAGGGGGATTACAGCATTGCCCTTGTTCCTGTACAGACCGAAGGCGGCAGCGTATACGAGATGCTGCTGCAATTCACCGCCGAGGGCGGCAGCTCGGCCGGATACACCGACCCGGATTTTGCCGCAGATCTGGCCGCCAGCACACGATCCACCGGCCGGGACCGCTGCCGTTTGCTGGCCCAATGCGAACGCCGTCTGCTGGCGGATGGCGTCTTTGCTCCCCTGTTCGCCCAGCAAAAGCGTCTGCTGCTGGCAGATGGGGTGGAGGGACTGGTATTTGACCCCTTTGGCCCGGTGCTGGACCTTACCTATACCACAAAAACCGACAGCTGACCATCCAAAGACAGCTGCGCCCATTGGCTGCCTCCGAATAAGAAACCATTGCCCGCCGACTGACGATTTTGTGCAATTGCTGTGTCAAAGCAGCTTGCCAGCCAGCAAGGATGCCTGCGCTGCTTTTCCTTGCACTAGCCCAAAATCGCCGGGCGGCGGGTGCGTAGCAGTTCTGGCCCGGAGATTTGTGCCCAGAGTGCCCTGGAAAGGGCGCGTGGAATACTGGATGTATTTCCAAGCCCTTTACAGGGTGCTATGGGGCAAATCTCTCAGCCAGAACCAATGTTTTCTTATTTGGAGGCAGCCTTTGCAGTTCCTGCTTTTGGGCGCGGCTTTTTTGTCCTTATGAGGGGGAGGAAAAGAGTTTTTTCGCAAAAATGGGAAAAATCCGGCAAAATATGATACAATAGCATTTGCTTGGCCTGCCGCCCGGCAAAAAACACAAAAGGAGGCCCCCGGCCATGAAACGCAACTCCTTCACCCTGCGGCTGGAGTATAACTCCCCGGTCATCCTGACCTTCTCTCTGCTGTGCGTCCTTGTACTGCTGCTGGACAGCTGGACCGATGGATGGACCACTGGTCATCTGTTCTGCGTATACCGCTCCTCCATGAAGGACCCGCTGTTCTATATCCGGCTGGTGGGCCATGTACTGGGCCACGCCGATTGGAACCATTTTATGGGCAACATCCTGCTGCTTTTGGTCATCGGCCCCCCGATGGAAGAAAAGTACGGCAGCAAAGACCTGCTCTGTGCGATCCTGCTCACGGCCCTTGTGTCCGGCGTGCTGCAATGCCTGCTGTTCCCCTACAGTGCCCTGCTGGGGGCCTCCGGCATCGTGTTTATGCTGATCATGCTCTCTTCCCTGTCTGGATTTGACGGCGGCATCCCCCTGACCATGCTGCTGGTGGCAGGACTTTATCTGGGGCAGCAGATCTACGATATCCTGTTTGTGCGGGACAACATCGCCAACTTCATGCATCTTGTAGGCGGTGTATGCGGCACCTGCTTTGGTTTTTACAACGGACAGCGGCACTTCCGCCACAAGCGTTCCTGATTTGATCTGTTCTCCTGCCCCCGCAGCACTTTTGCCGCTGCGGGGGCTTTTTTTGTACGAAGAAAAAAGCACCCCTCAAGGCTGCCTCCAAATAAGAAAACATTGGTTCTGGCTGAGAGATTTGCCCCATA
>Escalade_p2__coassemble_596_pt1 | contig 48763 bp, 56 predicted proteins | sample Escalade_p2__metabat2_low_PE_002 | metagenome-assembled genome bin Escalade_p2 | reverse complement strand
ACCTCTCCCGAAAGGGAGAGGCTTTGGCAAGGGCGGAAAGTTTACCGCTTATCGGCTGATTTCTTCTGCCGTTGACTGGTGTGGACGAAACTTCCCCTCTTTGCCAAGGGCTCTCCCTCTCGGGAGAGCTGTCGCCGCAGGCGACTGAGAGGGTTCATTCCGAAAGCCCCCCTCGCCGTAGGCGACTGAGAGGGTTCGTTCCGCCCCCTCTCCCGCAGGCCTGTCCTTTTAACGCACAAAACCGCCCCGGGAGTATCCCGGGGCGGTTTTGTCTTTTATTTCCGAGTCGTCGGCTCCAGTGCGTGGGTGCTCACCGGATAATACTCCATTGCATTCAGATAGGATTCCGGGAAGTGCCACGCCACAGCCCCCATGATGAGGCCCACCTGGCGTTTCACCACGACCACCTCGATGAGGTTCTGGACCAGGGTCTGCGCCGTCTCTTTATCCAGGCCATAATGCAGGCCCACCGCCAGCAGCGGCCCAGCCAGCTGCTGCACCCGCACCGGCACGCCCTCGCCCACACGTTTCAGCAAAATGCGGCTCATGAGGTTCGCCAGCAGCACATCCTGCATCAGGTCCAGCAAGGGGACATCGGACATATTGCTCAGGCTGCGCAGGCGGCGGATGATCGCTTCGTTGCCCAGAATGGTCCCCAGACGCACCTCATCCTCCGAGAAGGTAAAGGTACATTGCAGCATATCCATCATCAACGCCTGATAATTTTCAAAATAGCCCTGTTGACCGCCCACCTGCTGCGCCAAACCAATTTCCAGCGCATCGGTCTGCTCTGCCGTAGCCAGCGTGGAGACCTTCATCTTAATGGCGCCGGGCATTTCCTCTGCATGGGCATCCAATGCCTGGCGTTCCTCCTCCCGCTGTGTTGCGGGCAGAAAACGGTCGTTTCCGTTGCGGTAGTAGCCCCAGCTGGAGGGCAGTATCCGGGCCACCAGATCTCCGCTGGCCACCAGATTATGGATGTTGCTTTCATCCCAGGTCGGTTTTACCTGGCCATCGGCCGTATGGTTGTGATCAAAATCCGCCTTGAACTGTGCGGGAGATCCTGCGGTCACCGCCGCCGGAGAAGCAAAGGTATACACATAGGTATTCTCCCGGCGGATCTCCGGCAGACCTTCGGCCACCCGTGCGGCCAGAAGGTTTGCTATGGAACCGCCCCGGCTGAATCCGCCGATCCAGAGCTTGAGCTCTCCCAACGGCTGCACCTGTGCTGCCTCTGCCAGGTACCCGCACAAATTTTGGAACACCTCTTCTGCCGCATCCATCATACCGGCGTGTCCCTCACCGGAGCCTGTGCGCATATTTCCGGCCCACTCAGCGCCATAGCCGGCACCGCGCACCATCACCGCCACGATGGTCCGTACCGACCCATCCGGCTGGATCATCGTCTTTTGCGCCAGTGCGTGCCCTGCCGTATCGTCCTTGTATTCGTTGGGGCTGCGGTCGTAATGGAAGAACCGCATATTATCAAACCCCAGGGTCTGGTATGCCGCCCGGATATTGTTCTCTCTGCCCTGGTCGCCATCCAGCCACACCCGCTTGTCGCTGTCCAGGGTATTCGAGGACGCAATGGTCAGGCCCAGGGTAGCCAGGGCCAGTTCGTGGTCATATTCCGTCGCCGGGGCGTCAAACAACTGATCCCCATAGCGGTAGTTATGGGGCAGATCCTCCATACTCAGGTCACTGCGGTACATCATCGTATAGATTCCCTCTGGACAGGCACGCCCCACCTGGACGACCGGGGGCGTCTGGGCAGCCTCAGCCCCCACAGGCAGGCAAAGCCCCAGGACCATTGCCGCCGCCAACACCATACTGATCACTCGCTGTTTCATTTGCGGACACCTCCTATGGATGGAACGATGCAAAAATATGCTCTGCCGGCGCTCAAAGGGTTCAGCCTTCTTTGTGGCTGGTATAAGTTCTGCAATACTCCACGATATGATGGAACATCTGCTCCACCGCCGGCGCCATCGCCCCCGGACGCTGAGACGTGATGCCCACCACGCGATTCTCCGCCGGGCTCAAGGGGTAGATATCCACCTCGCTGGTGCAGGTCTTGAGCAGCATCTCCGGCATAATAGAGATGCCCATACCCGCTTCCACCATTGCCAGGTTGGACAGATCGTCCAGCACATGGCAGCGGCGCTCGGTGCTGATCTTATGCTTTTTGAGATACTGACGCATCTCCGCATCCGTAGCATCCCCCTGGACTACAAAGTCCTGCCCGTTCATCAGCTCCGGGGTCATGATCCCATCCGGCGGGGCGGGCCATCCCTTGGGGGTGATGCAGCGCAGCGGCTCCGCAAACAGCTCCGTAAGGGCAAACTCCTCCCGGCAGCCAAAGGACAGGAACGCAATGTCGGTCTGGCCGTTGCGCAGCCAGTCTTTCATATCATCGTAGGTGCCCTGGTAGACCTCCACCTCGATCTGCGGGTACTGTGCCTTGAAGCTTTTCAGGATGCCGGGCAGCAAACAGGTGCATACCGAGTTGAAGGCCGCCACCTTCACCTTGCCTTTTTCCAGCCCATTCAGCCGGGCCACGCTTTGTTTCAGCGCCTCGTCACTATTCAGCACCGCCCGGATCGAGGGGTACAGAGAGGCCCCGTAGCTGGTCATGGTAACGCCGGTCTTGCCCCGGTTGAACAGAGCAAACCCCAGCTCCTCCTCCATGACCGCAATGGCGTGGCTGATGGCCGAGGGGGTCAGGTGCAGCTGCTGCGCCGCCTTGTTAAAGCTGCCCTGCCGGGCCACCGCATCAAAGATCTCGTAAGAAAACAGGGTCATCCCCCAAAACCTCCTTCCATAAACAGGAACGCATTTGCTGTGAATATTTTTCATCTTCTATATGAGAGAGTTGTATTTTCTTTTTGAGTTTACTATGCTCCACCCCCCTTGTCAAGCGCCGTCCCACAAAAAAATTGCACACACGTAGTCACATTTTTCGGTAATTTTTCAAAATATAGACCGAATTATGGTATAATACAGCCAAGCGCCTTCCCCCTCCGTCCAGGCCCGCCCTTGGCTGGTCTTTTCCGATGCATCTTCCCTCTGCCGGGGCGCTTTCTGCCCCGTTTGCAAAACGGGAGTTCCCTTTTGAAAAGGAGCCTTTTATGGATCGTTCTCTCAACGGCACCCAGCTCAAACAGCTGGCCTGCCTTTTTATGCTGGCCGACCACATTGGCGCCGCACTGCTGGCCCCCGCATGGGGCGTCTCCCCCGCTTCCGCCACACTGCCCCCCGGCTCTGGGGCAGCCGGTATGGTGTACATCCTGCTGCGGGGCGTGGGGCGGCTGGCCTTTCCGCTTTTTTGTTTTTTGCTGACGGAGGGCTACGCCCACACCCACAGCCCCGGTCGGTATGCTGCCCGGCTGGGACTGTTCGCCCTGATCAGCGAACCTGTATTCGACTGGGCCTTTTTTGGCCGGATATTCTGGCCCGGGCATCAAAATGTTTATGGGACACTGACGCTGGGCATGCTGGCGCTGCTGTGCCTGGATAAAGCCCCCGCCCGCTGGATGGGCAGGCTGGGCGCCGTGGCCTGCGGACTATGTGCCCAGCTGCTGGCCACCGACTACGGCCTGCTGGGCGTGGGCCTGATCGTAGGTTTGTATCTGACCCGGCAAAACCGGCAGCAACAGGGCATCTGGGGGGCAGCCCTCACCTTTTACCAGCTGCCCGCGCCGCTGGCCTTTCTGCTGACGGCCCGTTACGATGGGCAGCGAGGCCGGTGCAGCCCGGTGCAGCGGTGGTTCTACTATTGGTTCTACCCGCTGCACCTGCTGGCGCTGGGGCTGCTGGCCCATACATTGGGGCTGCGCTGACGCTGCCCCGTTCTGTTTTATACCGCAAGGCTGCCTGCGGAGAGAAAACTCTCCATCCGTGATAGAGTTTATGAGGTCGAATCATGCACAACGATCGCATCCCCATTGGGAAGATGGCCCAGATGAACCGGGTCAGCATCCCCACCCTGCGTCTTTATGACGAAAAAGGGCTTTTGAAGCCCCGGTATGTGGACCCGGACACCGGCTACCGCTATTACAGCATCGACCAGAATGCCCGCCTGGACATGATCGCCTATATGCGGGATCTGGACATGAGCCTGGCCGAGATCCGCCAGGCCCTGCAGACCGAGGACCTGGCCCTGATGGAGGCCTTGCTGGCCCGGAAAAACGAGCAGCTCCACCAGCAGATGCGCCAGCTGAAGGAACGTCACGATGCAGTGGAACGGGCCATCCAGTCCATCGAGCGCTACCGCAAATCGCCTGCCACCGGCACCTTATCTTTGGAGTACATCGACCAGCGCAAGGTTTGGGGCATCCCTTGCTGCGAGAATTTTTACAGCAATAATATACACAGTTACGAGCTTTCTCTGCACAAGCTGCGGAGGTTCGTCACTCAGCAGGGGCTGGAGCAGGTACACTCGTACAACATCGGCACCTCCATCTCCCAGCAGGATTTTGAGGCAGGCCGCTTTATTGCCGGGCAGATCTTTCTGTTCGTGGGGCGCACCCTTCCCGCCGCTGCCCAGCTGCGCACCATAGACAGCGGGATGTACGCCTGCATCTACCTGGACAACTACAACCAGGAGATCCCCTGCGCCACCCGTCTTTTGGAGTACTGCCGCGCCAACGGATACCGCATTGCCGGGGACTATATCTGCGAAGTGATGAGCGGCTTCCCTGTGTTTGACAGCGACCCCAACCGGATGTTCCTGCGGCTGCAGGTCCCCGTATCTTTTTCCAAATAAAGGCCCCTTTTGCCGAATCGTGAAAAATTTCGCAAAACAGCTTGACTCTCTCCCTGCATGAGGGTCTATACTGATGCCAGAACAAACACCGCTGCGGTTGCTGCGGTCAGAAATTTTTCATCCAGTAAGGAGGCAGCATTATGGAAAAGATCAAAGTGGTACAGTACGGGTGCGGCAAGATGGCCAAGTACACCCTCCGGTATTTATATGAGCACGGCGCACAGATCGTGGGCGCCATTGACGTGAACCCCGCCGTGGTCGGAATGGACGTGGGCGACTTTGCAGAGCTGGGCGTCAAGACCGGCATCCGGATCTCCAGCGATGCCGACAAGGTGCTGGACGAGTGTGATGCAGACGTGGCCATCGTGACCCTGTTCAGCTTTGTGAACGACATCTACGACCATGTGGAAAAATGCGTGGCCCGCGGCATCAACGTGATCACCACCTGCGAGGAAGCGATCTATCCCTGGACCACTGCCGCCGCCCAGATCAACAAGCTGGATGCGCTGGCCAAGGAGACCGGCTGCACCATCACCGGCTCCGGCATGCAGGACATCTTCTGGATCAACATGGTGGCTATGGCGGCCAGCGGCTGCCACAAGCTGACCCGCATCCAGGGCGCATACAGCTATAATGTAGAGGATTACGGCCTGGCACTGGCCGAAGCCCACGGCTGCGGCCTGACCACCGAGGAGTTTGAACAGCAGATCGCCCACCCCGCCGAGTTCGAGCCCTCCTATGCGTGGAACGCCAGCGAGGCCATCTGCAACAAGCTGGGTCTGACCATCAAGTCCATCAGCCAGAAGAACGTCCCCTACACGGCGGATCACGACGTGTACAGCGCCACGCTGGGCCGCACCATCCCGGCAGGGCACTGCATCGGCATGTCGGCCGTGGTCACCATCGAGACGATGCAGGGCATCACCGTGGAGGAGGAGACCATTGGCAAGGTCTACGGCCCGGACGATGGCGATATGTGCGACTGGAAGCTGTCCGGCGAGCCGGATACGGAGTTCCATGTGGTGAAGCCCGCCACCGTCGAGCACACCTGCGCCACCATCGTCAACCGCATCCCCACGCTGCTCAATGCACCTGCGGGCTATGTCACCTGTGACCAGCTGGACCCCCATTGCTACCTGACCTACCCCATGGAGTACCATGTCTGACCCTTCGGCACGGATGGCTGAAGTTTGAGCCCCGGCCCGCGCATCGGTGCGGGCCATTTTTTTGCAGCAGACCAAAAAAAGCCCCGCCGGGCAGGCAGAACTGTCCGGCGGGGCTTGCAGCTGCAAAAGGGAAAGACCCCCGCAGCTTCCATGAGCTGCGAGGGTCTTTCTTGGCGGAGTAGGAGGGATTTGAACCCTCGCGCCGTTGTTTAGACGACCTACGCCCTTAGCAGGGGCGCAAGAGCAAACACTTCCAATCGATTTACCAACACAAAAAGGAGTGCTTGTGTAATGTTTTGGAAGTATTTTTTCTTCGTTTCTCGATGTGTGACCCATCGGCCAGCCCCAGGAGTGGACAACAGATTTGGACCTTCTGCGCCCCATTGCGGCAGATTTTCTGCATTTCTGTACTTTTCGAGTACATTCTTTCTTGGTGCTGAGGGGGAAAGGATGGGTTTGATATGCTTGTTTTAAGTTCTGCCGACGCTGTATACCGTATCCCACCGCTGCTCCGGTCTTTGGGGATCATCCGAAGTATGCGGTCCTACGCTATCCTGTCTGAGTGCTTGCAGTGCATCCTGGACCAGGAGGACCGGCTGGAGGCTGTCCAAAAAGAGATCTACGAACCCCTTGCGGAGAACCACACCTGTGACTGGACAGCGATCCAGAGCGCCGTCCGACGGGCAGCGCAGACTGCCTGGACCACGAACCCAAACCTGGTCCGGGAGCTGGCAGGCTATCCGCTGACCGGATGTCCCTCGGCAGTGCAGTTTTTGGAGATGCTGTACAATGCGCTGGTTCGCAGCTGATTATTTTAGCCGGTTCATCGCCTCCAGCTTCTCCTCCAGCGGAATATGGGTATACCCCAGTGTAACAGCATAATCTGTGTGTCCCAGGATCTCCTGGATGATTGCAGGCGCCACCTGCTCCACCGCCAGCAGGGTTGCCGTCGTATGCCGCAAACAGTAGGGGGTCATGTCCTCCAACCCGATACGTTTTGCCATAGCATGCCATTCCTCATAGAAGGTCTTTTCATCCGCTTCGCACAACCGCTTTGTGCTGTCATGATATGCCTCCCGAACAAGGGGCATAATCCGATTCGGAAAGACGATCTGCCTTGCTTTGCCCGCCTGGGTCTTGATGCCGCCTGTACAATACTGCTGCGTTAGGTGTACATTAGCCTTTTGGATGGTCAGCATCTCCCCAGTACGCATCCCGGTATAAGCCATAATGAGCCAGTAACGACTGAATTCATGGCCATTCTCATAGTCCTGCCAGATCCGCTGCACCTCCTCCTCGGTCAGTGCCGTGCGGGCGCTGGCTTGGATCGGCGGCAGCTCCAGCAGTTTAGAGTAATCCTTCTCCGCATATTCATACTTCAGCGCCAGCGCATACATCTTGCCCAGCAGGGCCTTAATGTCCCGCTTGGGGTAATACCCGCCCTCCCTTGCATCCACGATAGGTTGCAGGTGAGCGTAGCGCAGGTTTCGAATTCGAGCATCTTTCAGCGGTGCCAGGGCCGCCCATGCGGTCCGGTAATGGCTTGCCTTATCCTTGCTCAGTTTAGGCAGCGACTGCTGACAAATCATCTCCCACAACTGCTGTAGAGTGGCATCCTGGGCAAACTCCTGGCCGTTCAGCATCCTCTCCCGCATTTCCGGCAGGGCTTGGACCGCCTCCCGCTTGGTTTTGAAGCCGCTTTTGATCTTGTGGTAGCGGACACCGTCCCGAAAGATATTCACCTCGGCCCGCCACTTCCCCGCGGGACCATACTGGTACACACTGCCTTCTCCGTTGGAGCGAGCCCGCGTGCGCCGCTGGGTCTGCTGCTTTGCACCGCACCAACAGCAGAAGGATGCCCCGTCCGGCAGTTCCTTGCCGCATTTTTTGCATTCGATCATCTTTTTCACCTCCAGAAGGGTACACTTTGACAAGCCTGCCCGTTTGGAGTATAATCGCAGTGTCGAGTGTGCGATGACCCCGCAAGGGCGAGCCGCTTATCTTAACTCCCTCGGTGTTGGAAGCACCGGGGGAGTTTTTATTGTTTTATCAGGGAAACTTCATCCCTGATTTCCTATTTGCTTTTCAAACTCCGCAAGATCAAGACGATAAAACTTTTCTCTTCCAATTTTTTCTTCAAGCAGCAAGTGATCCTGTCTTAATATGGAGAGTCTGTTTTTTAGAGGTGTATAAGAAATTCCCAGCAGTCCTTCAAGCGCCTTCGTGGCAATTCCATGACCAGAGAACAAACTTGCTTGCGTCAAATACCCCATTAGTTCTTGATCTTTTTCCTTGACTGCAAAGGAATGCTTTGGAATCATCTGCATATATTTGTCATAATCTGCTTTTCGTCTGAGCAAAGCAGCTTCCAGCTGATTCATGGCTTTCTGAACAATGTCCAAAAAAGATAACACAAATGGTGTCAGATCTCCTCGGTTCCGTGGATTGTTGCAGGTTTTGAAGCTGTCATAATACTGTTTGATATTATCCTTCACAGTATAGGAAAGGCGATATCCAATCAGAAAATTCAACTCATCTGACAGCAAATAACTGCTGATAAACCGGGAGAGTCGACCATTTCCATTATAAAATGGATGGATATAACCCACCAAATAATGAAACGCACTGATCCTTACAAGTGGATCACAGCTATCACCATTCAAAAAAGCCAGCGCATGATCCATTGCCTCTATGATTTTATTCTCTGGATAAAGCCCCCTATGAATTTCTTTCTGAGCAGAATTGCTGACGGAAACCGAATCTTTACGAAAAATCACGCCATCCGGAGCGTCCTTGCTGTTTTCTTCAACGACCTCCTTTAGAACCAAATCGTCGTAGATGTTTCGTACATCCTGACAAGTCTTTACCTTTCGCTCTTCTTCCTCCTGCAGCATCAGGTACTTGCGAACAAGTCCATAAAAGCGGCGTTTGCCGGATTTATTGCCGATCTGCTCCAATACCTCACTGATCTCACGGCGGGTGCTATTAACGCCTTCAATATCATTTGTAAGCACGATTTCATCTACAAGACATTTTTGCGCAAACTGGTGAAGTGCTGCTCCGGGCAAATCTCTGCAAAGCAGTTGGACCTGTTTATCCGTTTTTTGAATTTGCAACAGCAAACGATAAATATCACCATTTTGAACAATAAATGCAGAACTCCCGTTGACATCAAAGTCTAAATGAACGGTTTCAGAGTTATTAAAACGTTCTTCGTAAATAGATTCATATTGCCCTGGCTGACGATATGAAATCTTTTCAAGCGTTTCGTAAGGCATCTGGCTTCACCTCGATCTTAATGTTTTAGTCTTGATGTGCCTTTCGTAGGTCATATCTATTTTAGCAGCTTTCTATGATAATTTCAGTCGATATTACAGGCCTTCCGAACTGGATACAAGCTTTTTTTGCCGTTTTTAGCTGGTATCATGCCTTTTTGTGCAGGAATATCAGCTTTTCTCCCTGTGTTTAGCTGCTATCATACTGTCTGTTACATTCGCAAATCTTGCAAATGCCTCTACTGCCAGCCCTATGATTTTTCCTTGTATCTCAGATATCTCTGCACAGCCCCACGGCCTTGCCCTCGATCGTGACAGAGTTCATCTCCTCTCTGGAAAGGATGATGCTTTCAAATGCGGGGTTCTCTGGCCGCAGCTCAATAAAGTTTGGATGCAGATAGACCCGCTTTAATGTGGCTTCCTCCCCGATGCGCACAGCGGCGATCTCTCCCTGCTCCACCTCCGGCTGCTTCCGGATGGCCACCAGATCGCCGTCATGGATGCGGGGTTCCATGCTGTCGCCCTTGCAGGTCAGCGTAAAGGTGGAGTGCCAGCGGGAAGGTACGCACACCATTTGCTCGATGTTCTCTTCTGCCATGATGGGAGTACCGCAGGCAATCCGTCCCACAAGCGGCACCACATCCATGGCTGGCATCGGCTCAAAGCCCGGCGGGATGGTAGGTTGCTTTGCCGGGGTGGACCGTTCGGCCTCCATCGGCACGTCGTACCCCATAAGCCAGGCTGGATTTACATTTAAGGCTTCTGCAAAAACCTGCACTCGATTCTGTTTTGCCTCATAGCGTCCATTTATATAACAGCTAATCGTGCCCTCTGCCACTTTGGTCTTCTTTGAGAGGTCTGCGGCCTTCATTCCACGCGCTTCAAGAGCTTGAGACAGCCGACTTGCGAAATCGCTCTGTTTCATTTGAACGTACCTCCGTCATGTCTTAATCACAGTATAGCGCATGTTTATAGAAAACGCAAGATATTTTTCAAAAAACTTTAGAAAACGTATTGACTTTAGAAAACGCAAGTGATAAAGTATTGGCAAGGAGGTGATAACTATGGATTACGGAAATCTGCTTGGACGCATTCGTGCCAAGGGGTTGACTCAGCGTGATGTTGCCGAAAAAATTGGCGTTTCAGCGGTCACTCTGAATAAAAAGCTGCGCGGTCACACGGAATTTACTCAGGGTGAAATCTGCGACCTGTGTCGCGTTCTCGCTATCCCGGACGCAGAAATTCCCGACTATTTTTTTACGGCAAAACTTTAGTTTTCTCAAGTATCACTTGAAGGAGGTGAGAAACATGAATGACAAGAAAAAGCCCAGCGAACCTGTGGAAGAGGAACGCTGGGCGCTGGAAGAAGTGCCGACCATTGAACTTGTAGACGAGTTTCGGCGACGCGATGATGGAATCACTTGCGTTATCATGGAACATGGAACTTTCAAAAATCCGTTGGATGAGCCCCTCCGAATTTTTGTTGTTCCTGAACACAGCTGCACGATCATCAAACCACATCTATCGCATCGGATATTTTACTACATGAATACGCATCGTCCACCGTGGTGGTTGTACTGGATTCCAGCTATTCTATCAGGCTCCGCTATTATTGTTGCTTTGTTAGCGCTAACCATGAAATGAACAGGGATACAACAGCAACCGCAGTTGAAAGGATGATGCCAATCCATTCTCTATGATTTTCTCTATTAAAACACCGCTGCTGTTTTCTCTCGGTTTCTTCAAATTTGCACTTCTCATCATTCAGGTATTTTAGATAGCGTTCACCGTTCTCTGCCAGAACGAAATGCTGATTATCACTAAACCGCGGACTCTGAGAAATAAAACCGAGGGATAGAAGATACCGTGACTGTTGAGGTTGCAGCACAAGAATAATGTTTGGCTCTTTCAGAATATCCAAATATTTTTGTTCTTCTTCCCGCAAAACAACCTTGCTAAAATCAATCATTTCATTATTCATCTGAATCACCTCCCTTCCGCCCAAGTATACCGCAGAAGGGAGCCACTCACAAGGAGGTTCAAAACTACATGAACGACTTAACGACATTCACTAATCCCGAGTTCGGGCAGGTGCGCACCGTCGAGATTGACGGCACACCCTGGCTGGTCGGCAAGGACGTGGCCGAGGCGTTGGGATACAAGAATCCTACAAAGGCTATCATCGCACATGTTGATGATGAGGACAAGCGGTTTGAGATGCTGCCGCAGGAGGCAGAAGCCCAAAATGGGACTCTGCCCTCTGGCTCCACTAAAACCGCCCTCATCAACGAATCCGGTCTGTATAGTCTGGTGCTGTCGAGCAAGCTGCCGACAGCGAAGAAGTTCCGGCGTTGGGTCACCAGCGAAGTGCTGCCCAGCATCCGCAAGCATGGCGGGTACATTGCCGGGCAGGAACAGCTTACTCCACAAGAGTTGATGGCAAAGGCTCTGCTTGTGGCCAACAAAACTCTTACAGATCGGGAAGCCCGAATCTCGGAGCTGACTGCACAAAACAGCCAACTGGCCGTGGACAAGCAGATCATGCAGCCCAAAGCTTTTGTGGACTGGCTGCTCTCAAAAAAGTACATCTACCGTGACCAGAAAAGCAAGCTGATGCCGTATGAGGGCAAGAACAATGGGTTATTTGAGGTCAAGGAGTGCTTCAACGAAAAGACCCAGTGGGGTGGTGTACAGACGCTTATCACCCCCAAAGGCCGGGAGACCTTCCGGCTGCTGTACCTGAAGGCTTGAAAGGAGACTCTTATGGAAAAGAAACCGTTCCCTACCACACTGGACGAGCTGGAGACCTACCCGCAGCAGACCCTGACCGCCGATCAGGTGGCGCAATTTCTTGGATGCAGCGCCCAGTCCATCCGTAGCCAGGCACAGATCGATGCTGGGGCGCTGGGCTTCCCCGTCATCCTGACCGGCAGCACCATCCGAGTTCCTCGTCTGGGATTCATCTATTTTATGCGCTATGGGCGCACCAGCATCCAGAAGCGCAGTTATAAGTAAGGAGAGAATATGCAATCCAGAAGGAAAACAAAACAGACCCTACGCCGCCGTGCAAAGCTTTGCTACACCGGCGCCATCGCCCTGGGTGTGGCCAGCCTGCTGGTGGCCAGCGGCATTGAAAACGCTGCCACGTTTGGCGGCATGATCGCCTATTCCCTGGCGGCTGTGGCCGTGTTTGCGCTGGCGCTGCCCTGCGTGGAGTGCGCACGCCGCCTGGAGATGGAGGCGGACTGCATCGGCCGCCCGGTGCATCGGCAGCACGCCCGGAACCCGGAAACGCAGGCCCGGAGGGAAGCATGAGGAACTACTACGATCACGCCCGTATTTGCCAAGACTGCGGTTCTCTGATGGTCAGGGTCGCCTGCAACCGCAAGCGGTGCGACGCCTGCCGGGATGTCTGGAAATTTGAGCGAAAGCGAAAACATACCAAATTCCCGGCTCTGCCCCCGCCATCCCGGGATCTGGATGCCGTTGCAAACGCAGCTACCGCTGCTGGAATGAGTTACGGTTATTATGCCGCCCGCCTGGAAGGGAGGTGCTGAGATGTGCGCACCCCACTGCCTGACCCCAAGCCCAACCCCTTCCGCTGCCCCATCCGCACCCCAAAGCCCCGGGACTGCGCCTGGTGCGCCCACCGGGCGGACTGCCCCCGCCGGGCGGATGATCTGACAAGGAGGAATCGATAAATGTCTGTAACCATTACGGCCCTCGAGGCCGAAAATATCAAGCGTATCAAAGCGGTTGCGCTCACGCCGTCCCCCACGGGCCTGACCCTTGTAGGCGGCAACAACAACCAGGGAAAGACCAGTGTGCTGGATGCTTTGGCGTGGGCACTGGGCGGCGACCGCTTCCGTCCGGATGCTGCGCAGAGAGAGGGTTCAGTTGCCCCAGCTCATCTCAAGGTCACCCTTTCCAATGGCGTGATCGTGGAGCGCAAGGGCAAAAACAGCACCCTGACCGTCACCGACCCCACCGGACGGCGCAGCGGCCAGCAGCTGCTCAACGCTTTTATCGAGCCCCTGGCGCTGGATCTGCCCCGCTTTATGGAAGCTTCCGACAAGGAAAAAGCAGATATTTTGCTGCGGATCATCGGCATCGGCACCGAGCTGCACGTCCGGGACATGGAGATCAAGGCGCTGTACGACAAACGCACCTTTACCGGCCAGTTGGCCCAGCAGAAGAAGCACTTTGCCGAGGAGCTGATCTTTTACCCGGATGCCCCGGAGGAACCGGTCAGCGCATCGGAGCTCATCCGTCAGCAGCAGGAGATCCTGGCCAGGAATGGCGAGAACCAGCGCAAACGAGCAAGGTTAGCGAGCATCGAGGAAAAGGCCCGGCAGTTGTCCCAACGTGTGCAGACCTTGAGCCGTGAGCTGAGCATTGCAGAACATGAGCTGAGTGCCGCCCTGGATGATCTTCAGGAGGCTCAGAAGTCTGCCGAACAGCTAAGGGATGAATCCACCGCCGAGCTGGAAGCTGCCATCCGCAACATCGAGGAGACCAACCGGAAAGTTCGGGCCAACCTTGAAAAATCCCGCGCTGAGGACGAGGCTGCCCACTATGCGGAAGATTATGACCGGCTCACCGACCAGATCCAGAGCAAGCGGGCCGACCGTATGGCTCTGCTGAACGGTGCTGGTCTGCCCCTGCCAGGGCTTAGTGTGGAGGATGGCGTGCTGACTTACAACGGCAAACACTGGCGGGATATGTCCGGCAGTGACCAGCTGCGGGTCTCTGCCGCCATCGTTCGCCGCCTGAACCCGAACTGCGGGTTTGTTTTGATGGACAAGCTGGAGCAGATGGATCTTGCTACCCTGCAAGAATTCTCCGCATGGCTGGAGGCCGAAGGGCTGCAGGTCATTGCCACCCGCGTTTCCACCGGCAGCGAATGTCAGATCATCATTGAGGACGGTATGGTCAAGATTGACGAACCGCCTATCGTCCCGGAACAGACCCAGCCCGCCAAGAGCTGGACGAAAGGAGCGTTTTAAATGAGCAAGTATGCAGTGACATCTGGCGTGCAGTCCGCGCCGGTCAAGGCTGTACTGTACGGACCTGAGGGCATCGGCAAGAGCACCTTTGCCTCCCACTTTCCCGACCCGGTGTTCATCGACACAGAGGACGGGACCAAGCGGTTGAATGTTGCACGCCTCCCCCAGCCCACCAGCTGGGCCATGCTGCTGGACGAGGTTGACGAGGTGCGCCGGGGCGGCGTGCCCTGCGGCACACTGGTCATCGACACAGCAGACTGGGCGGAACGGTTGTGCATCCAGTCCGTATGCGCCAAGGCGAAGGTGACCGGGATCGAAGATTTTGGTTATGGCAAAGGGTATACCTATGTAAAGGAGGAGTTTGCAAAACTCCTGGATGCATTGGAAGAGGTCCTGAACAGCGGGTGCAATGTGGTCGTCCTGGCCCATGCCGCCATCACAAAATTTGAGCAGCCGGACGCTGTGGGCAATTATGACCGCTGGAGCATGAAAACCTCAAAGCAGGTGGCCCCGCTGCTGCGGGAGTGGTGTGATATGCTGCTGTTCGCCAATTACAAAACAGTGGTGGAGAAATCCGGCAGCGGCGCCAATGCAAAGAATAAGGCCAGCGGCGGCAGACGGGTCCTGTACACCACACATCATGCCTGCTGGGATGCAAAAAACCGCTTTTCTCTACCGGAAGAAATTCCGTTCGACTATGCCAGCATTGCTGCCTGCATTCCCCACGGCACGCAGCAGAAATCCCCTGCACAGTCTGCTGCGCCTGCATCAAAAGCCGAAGACGATATCCTGTCCATCCCGGCTCCACAGTCCCCTGAAATCGTACCCCAAGCTCTGCTTACGCCCGATCTCATCGCACTGGGCGTACCAGAAAAACTGGCTCCGCTGATGAGCGCCAACAATGTCACCCCGGAAGAACTGCAAGCTGTCGTGGGCAAGCGGGGATACTTCCCGAAAGATATGCCCATCCACAGTTATCCTTCCGACTTTGTGGACGGGTGCTTGATCGCCGCATGGCCGCAGGTGTTGCAGATGGTGCTGGATAACCGCGACCTGCCGTTTTGACCCTCTCACCGGGCCTGTCCGCCCTACGGCGGCGCAGCCCCGGAGCTCCCCCAAAGGGGGAGCCAACCCTCTCACCGCTTCGGCCTGGCTTTGCCAGGGCCTTGCGGAGCTCCCCCGAAGGGGGAGCCATGAATCAATGTTAAAGGAGAACTTACTTATGAATGACATGAACAATGGCCGTGCATTCGGCTGGGACGACGAATTTACCAACGAACAGCAGGAGTTTGTGCTGCTGCCGGAGGGTGAGTACCCCTTTGAGGTCATCAGCATGGAACGTGCCCGCTATGAGGGCGGCGCCAAACTGCCGCCCTGCTCCATGGCAAAACTGACGCTCCGCATTGATGGCGGCGCAAAGGGGGAGGCCACGGTCACCCACCGGCTGTACCTGCACACAAAAACCCAGGGGCTGCTGGGAGCATTTTTTGAGAGCATCGGCCAGTGCAAGCGGGGAGAGACCTTCCGCCCCCGCTGGAACGAGGTAGTGGGTGCCCGGGGCCGGTGCCGTCTGGGCATCCGGGAGTACACCAAGCAGAGCGGCCCCCACACAGGTGAAACTGGCCAGAGCAACGAGGTCACTCGCTTCCTGCCGCCGCCGGAACCTAAGGCCGCACCCTCACAGGGCTGGACACAGGGGGCATTCTGATGGCACAGAAGCTGAGACCTTACCAGCAGCGTGCCAAGGATAAGATCCATGCTGAATGGGAGTCCGGGCATCGCCGCACCCTTCTTGTGCTGCCTACTGGCACAGGTAAAACGATCGTGTTTGCTTCGGTCGCCGCCGATCAGGTCCGTGCGGGGGACCGGGTACTGATCCTGGCCCACCGGGGCGAGCTGCTGGAGCAGGCGGCAGATAAGCTCCAGCGTTCCACCGGCCTTGTCAGCGCCGTGGAAAAGGCAGAATCCACCTGCCTGAACAGCTGGTTCCGGGTGGTGGTGGGCAGCGTGCAGACCCTGCAGCGGCCCGCCCGGCTGGAACGCTTTCCCCGGGACTACTTCGGCACCATCATCATTGACGAGGCCCACCACGCAATCACCGACGGCTACCGCCGCATCCTGGACTACTTCGAGAGTGCAAAGGTGCTGGGTGTGACCGCCACCCCCGACCGCGGCGACATGCGGAACCTGGGCGAGGTATTCGACAGCCTGGCCTACGAGTACAAGCTGACCGATGCCATCAAAGAGGGCTATCTGTGCAAGATCATGGCACAGACTATCCCGCTGCAGCTGGACATCACCTCCGTAGGGCAAAGCGGTGGAGATTATGCCGTGAAAGAGCTGGGCACAGCGCTGGACCCCTATTTGGAGCAGATCGCTGCCGAGATGGCTTCCCGCTGCGCCGGCCGCAAAACCGTTGTATTCCTGCCCCTCATCAAAACCAGCCAGAAGTTCCGGGACCTGCTCAACGCCAAGGGGTTACAGGCCGCCGAGGTCAACGGCCAGAGCACCGACCGAAAGGAAGTGCTGGCCGACTTCGATGCCGGGAAGTACAACGTGCTCTGCAACTCCATGCTGCTCACCGAGGGCTGGGACTGCCCCAGTGTGGACTGTGTGGTGGTTCTTCGGCCAACAAAAGTCCGCAGCCTGTACAGCCAGATGGTGGGGCGCGGGACCCGGCTTTCTGAGGGAAAAGCAGACCTGCTGCTCCTCGACTTTCTGTGGATGACCGACAAGCACGAGCTCTGCCGCCCGGCAGACCTTGTGTGCGAGGACAGGGCCGTGGCCCGGCAGATGACCGAGAATCTGGCCGGGACCGGTGTACCTGAGGACATCGAGGAAGCCGCCGCCCAGGCCTGCGAGGACGTGGTGGCCCAGCGTGAAGAAGCGCTTGCAAAGCAGCTGGCAGAACAGCGCCGCAAAAAGGCAAAGCTGGTGGACCCGCTCCAATACGAAATGAGCATTCAGGCCGAGGACCTGTCCGGCTATGTACCGGCTTTTGGCTGGGAAGCCGGGCCACCCACCGAACAGCAGACCACCGCCCTCGAAAAGCTGGGCATTCTGCCGGATGCAGTGGAATCGGCAGGCAAGGCCAGCCTTTTGCTGGACCGGCTGCACAAGCGCCGGGACGAAGGCCTCACCACACCAAAACAGATCCGCTGTCTGGAAAAATACGGCTTCCAGCATGTGGGCACATGGAGTTTTGAGCAGGCCAAACACATGATCGACCGCATTGCGGCCCAGGGCTGGCGAGGCGTGCCCAAGGGTGTTACCCCAAGCACCTATACGCCGCCCGCCCCGCCTGAAACGCCCGCATGGGATGTATGGTAACGCAGATGAATGATGAGATTGAACTCAAAGAAGCATTGGACTTCATTTCCCCGGCCTCCCTGACCTATGAGGAGTGGACGATGGTGGGCATGGCCCTCAAGGAAGCAGGCCTGCCCGTCACCGTCTGGGAGGCATGGAGCGCCCGGGACGGGGGCCGCTACCACAAAGGCGAGTGCGCCCGGAAGTGGGAGAGCTTCCACGGCAGCACAAAGCCTGTCACCGAGAGCAGCATCTTCCAGCTGGCCTACAGCCACGGATGGAGCGGCCCGGCAGGCCATGCGCTGGACTGGGGCGACGAGCTCACCACCGGCTCCTCCAGAACGGAGGGTCAGCTGGTGGACCCCCGGTGGGTGGAATCCCACGACCTGGCTCTGCCTGAGCAGTGGGACCCAGTTGACCAGCTCAGGCGCTACCTGCAGGCTCTTTTTGAGCAGGACGAGCATGTGGCCTATGTGACCGAGAGCTTCATGGCCGACGACCGCCGCCGCCCCACCAGAGGCTGCTGGGACCGCACCGCAGGCCAGCTCATCGCAGAGCTGGACACCTGCGGCGGGGACATCGGCAAGGTGGTGGGCGACTGCGACCCCGAGGTGGGCGCATGGATCTGCTTCAATCCGGTAGACGGCGCTGGACGTAAAGATGCCAATATCACCGCCTACCGCTATGCCCTTGTGGAGTGCGATAATATGGAGCTGGGCAAGCAGCAGGCCATTATCCGGCAGCTGGAGCTGCCCTGTGCCGCCCTGGTCTACTCCGGCGGCAAAAGCGTCCACGCCATCGTCAAGGTGGATGCCCCGGATTACACCGAATACCGCAAGCGGGTGGATTACCTCTATGCCGCCTGCCAGAAGAATGGTCTGACCCTCGACCAGCAGAACCGCAACCCCAGCCGCCTTTCCCGGATGCCTGGCATCCTGCGCGGCAGTCAGCGGCAGACCCTGCTGGAGACCAACATCGGCAAAAGCTGCTGGGACGAGTGGCGTGACTGGCTGGAAGCCGAGACCGATGAGCTGCCTGAAACCGAAAGTCTGGCTGACGACTGGGACGACCTGCCGCCGCTGGCCGATGCCCTCATCACCGGTGTGCTGCGCAAGGGCCACAAAATGCTGCTGGCCGGCCCCAGCAAGGCGGGCAAGAGCTTTGCCCTCATTGAGCTATGCATCTCTCTGGCCGAGGGCAGACCGTGGCTGGGTCAGTTCCCCTGTGCGCAGGGCAAAGTGCTGTACATCAACCTGGAGCTGGACAGGGCATCCTGCCTGCACCGCTTCAAAGATGTATACACAGCCCTGAGTTATCCGCCGGACAACCTGACGAACATCGACATCTGGAACCTGCGTGGCGCATCTGTGCCTATGGACAAGCTTGCCCCAAAACTGATCCGCCGGGCGCAGAAAAAAGGGTATACCGCTGTTGTCCTTGACCCGATCTACAAAGTCATTACGGGTGACGAGAACAGTGCAGACCAAATGGCGAAGTTTTGCAACCAATTCGACCTTGTCTGTCGAGCGCTGGATTGCGCCGTGATCTACTGTCACCACCACTCCAAGGGTGCCCAGGGCGGCAAACGCAGCATGGATAGAGCGTCCGGCTCCGGTGTGTTTGCCCGTGACCCGGATGCTATGCTGGACATGACCGAGCTGATCCCTACCGAGGCTATCCGGGAGCAGCTGCGCACCAAGGCAGCATGCCAGGTCATCCGAGCCATGTTGGACAAGCGCGGCCATGCCGATGTTTATGGTCCGGACGATGCATTCAGCCGCCACAGAATGCTGGCTCTTGCAAAGGAATATCTGGGGCTTGCAGACCTGCGCGCCATTGACGCAGAGATCGCTGCCGCCGAAAAGAAGGCAGACGGCATGACCGCCTGGCGGATCGAAGGAACACTGCGCGAGTTTGCTCGCTTTGATCCGGTAAATCTCTGGTTTGATTATCCGATCCATAAGCCAGACAGCGGTCTTTTGGAGGATTTGCAGCCGGAAAATGACTTCAAGACCCTTGGCAGTCGTGGTGCCGCAAAACGCTGGGGGGACAAAGAAAAATTGGCTCGAGACAAAAAAGCCGAATTAGACACCGCCTATGAAGCCTGTACCATGGATGGTGAGGCCACCATCTACGCACTGGCGGAATATATGGACTTGAAACCTCGCACCGTTAAAAGCCGATTGAAGGCAGATGGACGTTTTTGGATCGATGGTGAAAAGATCGGCCGCAAAGAGCCTGGCTGCTGCGGATAAACAAATTGTATATTCGACGTTTACCAGCCGCATTAAAATTGCAGTTATAGCCGCTATATCGCACGACAACAAACGCCGCAAAATTGCAGTTATAGCCGCTATAACTGCAAAAAATGCATTGCAAAATAGCCTATATATAATAGCTACAATGCATTGTGTGATGGGGTATCCCGGAGGATGGGGCGAACACGGCCCCCATCCATCCGGGTATCCCTCCCCATCACGTTGGCGCAGCTGAAGAAAAAGAAAACAGGAGGTACACTATGCACACACAATTTTTTATTCCCATGAAACCACCTACGACGACCCACAACGCAAAGCAGATCCACGCCTACATGAAGGGTGGCAAGCCCTGCGCCGTGCTGCATGACAGCTCTGAACTGAAAGCTGCCCGTGCCAAGCTGCACGCCTACCTTGCGCCCCACGCCCCTGAGAAGCCCATCCCGGCAGGCCGTCCGGTGCGTCTGCTGGTCAAGTGGATGTTCCCCGCCGAGGGCCGTCCGGACGGCAGCTGGCACACTTCCAAGCCCGACACTGACAATCTGGAAAAAGCCCTCAAGGACGAGATGACCCGCCTGCACTTCTGGCATGATGATGCCCAGGTGTGCAGCGAGATCGTGGAGAAGTTCTGGTCGGATCTTTGTGGGGTGTTTATTCGAGTGGAGGAGCTTGAATGACCTACGAAGAGAAAAAGCAGTGGCTCCGGCGGTACCGCAAGGCTGCCGCATTGGAGCGGATCAAGCTGGATGAGGTGGAACGGTGCCGTGCAGCGGCCGAACACATCACGCAGGTCCTTTCGCCTGTCCCCGGCGGCGCTGGGGATGGGCAGGCGCTGCCAAGATCTGTGGAGCGCATCATGGATGCGATACAGGCAGCCAATGCCCAGATCGTGGAGTGTCAGGCGATCCGCAAAGAAATAGTGGAAGCGCTGGGCCAGCCAATGGATATACAGGATTATGAGATCCTGTGTCTGCGGTATCTCGAAGGCCAGAAATGGGAGCAGGTCGCCGCCAAGATGGGTATGGATGTAAGCTGGGTGTACCGGCGGCACAAGAGAGCTGTAAAGGCTCTCCATGTCACAGCACGCCAGTAAAAGCACTGTTTTTGATGCAACTCGCACTGTTTTGCACTGTTTGTCCGGTGGTATAATTAAACTGCGAAAGCCGCAAGGAGCTGGAGAACATCCAACACCCTGCGGCTTTTGTGTTGCCCGGCTGCGACAGGGCCTCAACCTTACCGCTCAACAGCCTGATTGCACAGCCGGTCATCTTGAATATCTCCATCCGCTCCGCAAGGGGCGGGTTTTATTTGCCCCCCGGAGGGTAAAACACCCCCGGCGGGGCCTTTTTATGCCCGCCTCCTGCAATACACCCTATAACTGTCCCGTGGGTGTTTGCGGTGCGGCGGGCTATGAAAGGGTCTGTACGCTTTAATCGCAGCACTGCAAAAGGAGGCTTGCACCATGACGAATCCGCGCTATGCAAACGGCAGCCTGCGGCGCAAGCACCGGGCGCGGCTGCGGGCAATGGGCTGCGAGTGCGGCATCTGTCATGGACGTTTCGGGCCAATTCATTACGATGAACCTTCGGATGCGCAGCATCCGCTATCCTTTGTGGTGGACGAGATCAAACCTGTGTCCAAATGGCGGCAGTATGGGTATCCCTCTGCCAGGGCAGCGGCAGAAGATTGGAGCAATTTGCAGGCGGCACATTATTTCTGCAATGCACAAAAAGGCAGCAAAACCGGCCAAAACAGCCCCAAAACCGGCAAAAAAGGGGCAAAAGTGAACTGTATACCGCAGATCCGTGACGGCGAGTGGTAGGGTGGGGAGGGACCCCCTCCCACACCATACGGCGACTCCTCGCTGTCCAGCGCCGATTTACACACAGGGAATTTTTGAAAAAGGAGTGTTCCGGCATGGCGACCATGAAAAGCATCACGGCAAAAGGCACGCGGCTGGAGCAGCTCAAGCAGCTGGCCCGGATCCTTGCCGGCAATATCGACAGCTGCGAGGATGCCCGGCTTTTGCCCCAGTTGGCCAAGCAGTACCGGGAAACCATCCGGGAGATCGAAGAGATGGAGGGGGTGGCCACAGATGATGATGAGGTCGGTGCGATCCTCGCACAGCGGCAGCAGGATGGGAAGCCAGGAGCCGTCCGCACGCATCGCACCAGCGTACCAGAGCACTGACGGCGGCGATGCTGTGCGCATCCTGCGGGCAGGAGGCACCATCCCGGACCCATGGCAGAGCGATGTGCTGGAGGACTGGATGGGCCGCACCCCCTCCGGCAAGTGGGCAGCGCCCACAGCGGGCGGCAGCGTGCCCCGGCAGAACGGCAAGAGCCTGCTGGTGCAGGGCCGGGCCGAGGCCGGGATGCTGCTGTTCAATGAAACCGTTATTTACACCGCTCACCTGCAAAAGACTGCCACCGAGACCTTTGAGGAGATGCGAGCCTTCTTTGAGGGTGGGCGGATGCGGCGGTATGTGGAGGAGATACGCACCGCACTTGGACGGGAGCAGATCATCCTGAAAAGCGGCGCCCGGATCAAGTTTTTGGCACGCACCCGCAATGGCGGCCGTGGCCAGCACGGGGATCTGTTGATCTTTGACGAGGCGCAGGAGCTGGATGAGACTGCGCAGGGCTCTTTTCTGCCCGCTATCTCTGCCAGCCTGAACCCCCAGACCATCTATGTGGGCACGCCGCCTGGACCGGATGCTGTGGGAACCGTATTTCGGGCACTGCGCCGCCGTGCTTTGGACGGAGACGCCAAAAAAGCCGCATGGTTCGAGTTCTCTGTTGACAAGATCGGGGACGTGACGGACCCCGCCCGCTGGGCGGCGGCCAACCCGGCGCTGGGGCGGCGCATCCAGCTTTCTACCATTGAGGGCGAGGCGGAGCAGCTGGACCCGGATACTTTTGCCCGGGAACGCCTGGGCTGGTGGAGTCCGGTGGCCACCGAACATCTGGACTACGCCCTCGACCACACGGCATGGGCAGCCTGTGCCAGCGAGGCACAAAAACCAGAGGGCAAGACTGCCTATGGCATCAAATTTGCGCCGGACGGCAGTGCAGTCTGCCTGTGCGGCGCTGTTTTGCCGCCAGATGGACCCGCCCGGGTCTCGCTGATCGAGCTGCGCCCCACCGGGCAGGGTCTTGCCTGGCTGGCGGACTGGCTGAACCAGCGGTATGCCAAGGCAAGCTGCGTGGTCATTGACGGACGCAATGGCGTGGATGTGCTGACGGACCGCATCAAGGCTGTTTGGCGGGCAAAGAATTCTGTCATCCGTCCCACGACCAAAGAAATGATCGCCGCAGTGAGCGGTTTTACGAATAGCATCAGTGAACACAGCCTGACCTGGTACAAACCCCAGACCGTGCTGGACGAGAGTGCCCGCACCACGGTCAAGCGCCCCATCGGCGGAGGGTATGGCTTTGGCGGGGAGAACAGCCTGCCGGTGGAAGCCTGTGCACTGGCGCTGTGGGGTACAAAGAACTGCAAGCGCGACCCGACCCGCAAGATGCGCATCGGCTGAAAGGAGCACCATGTTCGTTACCCTGAATTTTGGCACCGTGAAAGGCTTACTTCCGGCTGAGCAACAACAGCTGCAGGATCTGGCCGACGTTTTTAACTACCACCAGAGCAGCAACACGCTCAAGGATAAATACTACGAGGGTCATGTTACACTGCAGGACGTAAACCTCGGCATCGCACTGCCGCAGGGACTGCGCAATCTGGAAGTGGGATGCAGCTGGGGACAGAAAGCGGTGGATGCGCTGGCCGCCCGCAGTATGTTTGATGGCTTTGTGGGCAACGGCGGTGCGCTGGACGGGCTGCAAAAGCTAGTGATGGATAACCGGTTGGTTGCCGCCTATGCCAAAGCCTGCCGGGATCAGCTGAAATACGGCTGCGTATTCGCCACATTGTCCGCAGATAGTGCCATCGGCTGCAAAGTACGGTTTCACTCCCCGGCCACAGCAGCGGCTCTTTGGAGCGGTGAAAAAAGCCGCATTGCCTGCGGGCTGGCCATTATCGACACTGTAAAGGACGAGCATCTGGCAGGTGCCTGGCAGCCTTCACTGGTCAACCTCTACACCGATACCGCTGTCATCGTGCTGCGCTCTGTGGACCGCGGCTGGGCGGCGCAGCGGATCCCGCACCGGATGGGCCGTCCCCTGATGGAGCCTATGATCTGGAATGCCACCAACGGCAAGCCTTTTGGCCGCAGCCGATTGAAGCGCCCCATACGCGCCTTGATCGACGATTATATCCGCACAGCGGCCAACGCCACCATTGCACTGGAGTTTGACACCACGCCCCAGAAATACATCCTCGGCGTGACCGATGAGCAGTACGATGCGATCGTAGGCAACAAATTCCGCACCTATGTTGGCTCCTTGCTTGCGGCCACTGCCAACCCAGAGACCGGAGAAAACCCGGTGTTTGGGCAGCTGCCCCAGGGCAGCCTGACGCCCCATGTGGAAAAGATGCGGATGACCGCTACCCAGTTTGCAGCGGCCACCGGCCTGACTGTGACCGATGTGGGCGTAGTGAACGATGCCAACCCTACCAGCAGTGATGCTATCCTTGCCCAGAGCCAGACCTTGGTGCTGATGGCCCAGCAGCTGAACACCGGCAACGGTGATGCTTTGCACACCATTGCCTGTATGGCCCAAGCCATTGCCCGCAATGTGACCCTTGCAGATCTAACGGAAGAGGAGCGAGGCGTTATGGCGCACTTCAAAAATCCCGCCATGCCCAGTGTGGCGGTAACGGCAGACGCTGCCCTAAAGATCGCCTCTGCCCGGCGGGAGTTTGCCAGCACCGACACCTTTTTGGAGATGATCGGCTTTGACCAGGCGGACATCCGGCGCATCAAAGCACAGGAACAGCGGGTGCGCGGGCAGGCGCTGCTGATGGAGATGGACAATGCAGATGACCGCACGAGCCTGGAATGAGTACATAACCCGGCTCTCCCGGCTGAACCAGAAAGCCGGGCAGCTCATGCGGGAATACATGGACGGGCACCCGGAAGCCGACACCGACGCCCTCATCCGCTACGCCTACGCCCTTGTGACCAAGTACGGCGAGGGCAGCGCAGAGCTTGCCTGCCAGATGTACGACGCCCTGGCCGAGGCGCAGGGCATCACACTCCCTGCCGCAGAACCCGCACCCACCGCCACCTACGGCGAAGTGACCGGCATGGTCAAGGCCACGCAGGACAGCCCTGCAAACCTGCAGAGCGGCGTTTCCCGCATGGTCAAGCAGGCCGGGGCCGACACCACGGTACACAATGCCATCCGGGACGGTGCCGAGTGGGCATGGGTGCCCCACGGCGACGCCTGCCCGTTCTGCCGGATGCTGGCTTCTAACGGCTGGCAGAAGGCCAGCCAAAAGCTGCTGAAGAAAGGCCACGCCCAGCACATCCATTCCAACTGTGACTGTGAGTTTGCGGTACGGTTCAGCCGGGAGTTTGACGTCTCCGGCTATGACCCGGAAAAGTATCTCCGGCAGTACCGGGCGGCTGGCAGCGATGTGAACGCCATGCGCCGCATCGACTATGCCGCCCGGAAGGATGCCATCAACGCCCAGAAGCGGGCGGCGTATGCGGCACAAAAAGGCTCGACAGAAAGTGGAAAATCTGCTACAATAGGGTTGGACAATGATCGGTACACCATCGCAGAGCCAAAAATTTCAAAGTTCTTGCTGAAACCGGGCGCAAAGCATTCCGCAGAATTCTTTGCAGTCGGTTATTCTGAGCAGGATGCAATGAAACTGAACGCCGACATTTACCAGCAGTTTGATGAAGCGTTGAAAACAGATGTCCGCATTGCTGATGATGGAACGGAAAGTTTTAGCATTTTTATGGAGCTTGGAACGGCCGAAAAGAAAACTTTCCGCACCGTCTGGCAACGAGATGTTGGAAGCGAAAAACCGCGATTGATTACCGCACACCGAGAGGGTATGAAAAAATGATGGAACTGCATGACCATGTAAAAATCAAATCAAGTGGCATTACCGGCATCATTGTGGATATCTTCAATGGCCGGTATACCATCGAAGCTGACGAGGAACGGAAAGACGGCGACAATAGTGGATATCCGGGGCGCTGGCCGTTATATACCTGTTCAGCAACCGAAATCGAACCCGTGAACTAAAGATTTGAACCACGATGCACACGCACCGTGGTTTTTTGTTGCCCATTTTTAGCACGATGCAGCTTGCACCGTGCTTTTTTCATGCCGTCTTAGCTCATTCGGGAAGAGCACCGGTCTCCATCGCAAGCCAACTTTTCAATCGTTGGCAACAACGTTGGCTTGCATATCGCAGAGATGCTGTTTTTATATACGGCAGCTCCCAGCCTTGCGATTAAACCGGAAGCGGGAGGTTCGATGCCTCCAGACGGTGCCACGCAGCGGGCGGTGCGTACCTCATCCAAGACCGAATACTGACAGAGAACAGTGTACAAAAACTGTGGTCACACAACCTGAAAGGAGTTTCCACCATGAAGCGTGAAGATGTAAAGAACAAGATCCCCGGCATTACCGAGGAGCAGCTGAACTGGCTCATGCAGGAGAACGGCACGGACATCAACCAGGAAAAGACTGCTGCGGAGCAGTACAAGACCCAGCTTACCAGCGTCCAGGCACAGCTCAAGACTGCCCAGGACGGCCTTGCCGCCTTTGAAGGCAAAAAGAAACCGGAAGAGTACGAGGCTGAGCTTGCAAAACTCCGGGGGGATATGCAGGCCCAGGCCGACGGCTTTGCCTTTGATAATGCCCTGGACACCGCTATCCTCGGCAAGAAGGGCCGCAGCGTCAAGGCCGTGCGTGCCTTGCTGGACGTGGACGGCCTGAAAGGCTCTGCCGACCGTACTGCCGACATCGCCAAGGCGCTGGACGAAGCCGCCAAGGCAAACCCCTGGGCTTTTGGGGAGGCTATGGCTGCCGGATACCCTGCGGTAAGGGATGGAGGCACTCCGGATCATCTCCCGAGCCAGTCGGACGGAGTTCTGACTGCATTTACGAAACTCAACCCGAATCTGAACGTTTGACCTGTGCATCTGCACGAAGAAAGAGAGGTATTTTATGGCACACGCAAATCAGGAACGCTGGGCTGCGCTTGTGGACGCAAAGCTGCGCAGCACACTGGTGACCCGTGACGGTCTCATCTTTAATGACCGCTACGAAGGCACCCCCGTTTCCGGCAAGGTCAAGATCCCGGTGCGTGACACCGAGGTGGCGGTCAAGGAGTACGATAAGGCCAACGGCGTTGCAGCCGATGCGGGCACCACCACCTATCTGGACCTGAACATCGACCACGATGAGGCTGTAAACGAGCTGATCGATGGGTATGATGCAGCCAGCGTGCCCGATGGTATCGTGGCAGACCGGCTGGATAGTGCCGGTTACTCCCTGGCGCTGTCCATCGACAAAAAGTCCATCAATGCGCTGGAAGGTGCATCTGGCGCAACGATCAGCGCTACTAAAACAGCGGCCACAGAGACCAATGCCTACAAGCTGGCACTGGAAGCCAAGCGGGTGCTGAGCCGCAAGGGCGTGCCCAATGAGGGGCGTTTCCTCATTGCATCTCCTGAATATCTGGAGGTGCTGATGCTGGACGAGCACTTCATCAAGCAGGGCGACCTGTCCCAGACTCTGGTGCAGCAGGGCGTTGTGGGCCGCATCGCAGGCTTCAACGTGTTTGAGAGCAACAACATGGACTACGAGTCCACCACCCGTGTGGGCAGCAAAAAGACCACCACCGAGTTTATCGCCGGTCATCCCAACTGGTGCCACCGTGTGATGGCGTGGCAGACCCCTGTACACCTGCAGGATCTGTCCGGCTCCGGCAAGTACATCGGTGCGTCTGCTGTGCAGGGCCGCAAGGTGTATGGTCTGACGGTCTCTAAGCCCCAGACTTTGTACATCAAGCGTGTCGAAGCTCCGGTCTGATGAGGCCCTGCCATGACCTATGCGGAATGGCTGGACGTGGAAGTGGGGTTCCGCCCGCTGTCTGCCGAAGAACGTGACCGGTGCGCTGCCTTGCTGGCCGAGGCGGCGCTTATCATCGACGCATACAATCCGTCTGCGGATGCTGACCGCAAGCGGCTGGTGTCCTGCCGGATGGTGCGCCGTCAGCTGGGCGAGGATGACAGCACGGGCGGCGTCAGCTTCCCCATGGGGGCAACGCAGGGCAGCGCCACCGCGCTGGGCTACTCCCAGAGCTGGACCATGAGCGGCGGCTCTTCGGGCGAGCTGTATCTGTCCAAACTGGAAAAGAAACTGCTGGGCGTGGGCAGCCGTCTGGGGGCCCGCAGCCCTTTGGAGGACTTATGTTGAAAGGCATCGACGTCACCCTGTATGAAAAGACCAAGATCGGTGAGGATGGCTTCCATGATCCCATCTACGAAGAAAACCCTGTCACCGTGCACAATGTGCTGGTGGGGCAGCCCGCTGCCGAAGAAGTTGCCACCGAGCTGCAGCTGACCGGGCGGCGCATAGCGTATACTCTCGCTATCCCCAAAGGCGACACGCACAACTGGAACGATGTGCGGGTCTCCTTCTTCGGGCAGGAGTTCCGCACCTGCGGCGGGGTCGTGCAGGGGATCGAAGCCATGGTCCCACTGCGTTGGAACAAGAAAGTACAGGTGGAGCGGTATGAGTAAGGTGTCCATCAAGCTGAACCGTAAGGGCGTGCGGCAGCTGCTGCAAAGTCCGGAGATGGAAAACGCCCTGACCGGCATTGCCTTTGCGGCGCAGAACCGGCTGGGCGAGGGGTACAAGGCCAGTTATTACAAGGCGAAGACCCGTGTGGTGGCAAAGCTGAGCGCCGAAAGCCCTGCCGCCCGCAAGGAGAACGCCGACACCAACTCTATTTTAAAGGCGCTGAAATGATGGAAGAGATCCTGCTGGACTACTTATCCGGCAAACTTATCGTCCCGTGTTATATGTCTGTGCCGGAGCATCCCTCCGGCAATTTTTGTGTACTGGAAAAGACCGGCTCCGGCTATGAGGACGGTCTGTTTTTTGCCACACTGGCGGTGCAGTCCTATGGCAGCAGCGATCATGAGGCTGCACGGCTGAATCACCAGGTGGTACAGGCCATGTTGGAAGCAGACACCCTGCCAGAGCTTGCCTCCTGCACACTGAATACCGACTATAACTTCCCGGACACAACAAGAAAAAAGCCGCGGTATCAGGCTGTTTTTGATATCGTGCATTACTGAAAGGAGCCGAGTATGGCAAGTGCAAAAAATGTGACCGCAGCAAAGCCCAAGGTTGGCGGCGCCGTCTGGCGCGCACCGCTGGGCACACCGCTGCCTACCGATGCCAAAACCGAGCTGAACGAAGCGTTCAAGTCTCTGGGGTACATTTCGGCCGCCGGTGCGGTCAACTCCAACAGCCCGTCCGGTGAAAATACCGCCGCGTGGGGCGGGGATACGGTGCTGAGTACGATGGGAGAAAAGCCGGACACCTGGAAATTCACCCTCATTGAAGCAACGGACCCGGAGGTTCTCAAGGCTGTGTATGGGGACGAAAATGTTTCCGGCACGCTGGAGACCGGCATCGCTGTAAAGTCCAATGCAGCCGAGCAGCCGCTCTGCGCTTGGGTCATCGAGATGGTGCTGCGGAACAAAGCGAAAAAGCGGGTAGTCATCCCTTATGCAGGTGTGACCTCTGTGGGCGATATCACATATGACGACAAGACCCCCGTGGGCTACGAGACCACGATCTCTGCTGTGCCGGATGAGAACGGCGACACCCACCATGAATACATGATCGCCGCAGGCAAGTAAGGAGGATAACGATGATCATTGCAAAAACGACCGATGGTTTTACTGTGGAGCTGGAGGAGGATGTGCTGGATTACCGTTTGGTCGATGATCTGGCCAAGATGGAGAAGGATGGCTCCCGGCTGATCGACGCTGTGGACAGGCTCCTGGGCGAGCAGAACAAGGAGCGGCTGCTGGAGCATCTGGCGGATAAAAACGGCCGTGTGCCCCTGATGGCGGTGGCGACAGCGATCGGTGAGCTGCTTGCGAGCTTTGCAGCCGGAAAAAACTCTGCCTCCTCGCCGAACTGATCGCATCGGACGAGGACGCCCTGATCTGCGATTTTGCCCAGTATTACCATGTGCTGGCCTGGCGCACACTGCCGGTACGGCTGGCAGCTACCCTGGCTGCGGGGCTGCCAGAGGACAGCCGCAGCCGGCGTAAACTGTCCGGGGAGACAGCGACCACAAATGAGCTGATGCAGGCATCTATCGTGGATGCCCTGCACCGGCTGGAATGGAGGCTCTGCGGCAGTCCGGGAGAAGCGCCGGCTTCCCTTGTCCAGATGCTGCTGGGCAGCTCCCTGGATCTTGAGACCCCATCGGAGATCCAGTCGTTTGCCACGCCGGTAGAATTTGAGGCGGCAATGCGGGCCGCGGAAGGAGGTGAAGTATGAGCTCCGGGATCAACTTAGCAAAGGCGTATGTCCAGATCGTGCCCTCGGCAGAAGGGATCCAGGGCAGCATTACCCAGATCATGGGCGGAGAAGCTGCCGCTGCCGGAGACAGCGCCGGTGCTCAGCTGGGCACAAAGCTGGCGGGGACCCTGAAAAAGACGCTTGCCACTGCTGGCATTGGCAAAGTGCTGCTGGATGCGCTGAACCTTGGCGGTGCATTACAGCAGAGCATCGGCGGCACAAAGACGCTATTCAAGACCAGCGCTGACACCGTCATGACCTACGCTGCGCAGGCATACCGGACAGCGGGACTGTCGGCCAACGCCTACATGGAGCAGGTCAACGGCGTTGCCGCCAGCCTTCTGTCCAGCGTAAGCCAGGATACGGATGCTGCTGCGCACCTGGCCAATACGGCCATGGTGGATATGGCGGACAACGCCAACAAGATGGGCACGGATCTGGCATCCATCCAGAACGCCTACCAGGGCTTTGCCAAGCAGAATTACACCATGCTGGACAACCTCAAGCTCGGCTACAGCGGCACACAGGCCGAGATGCAGCGGCTGTTGGCCGATGCAGAAAAATTCTCCGGCGTGCATTATGACCTGGGCAACCTGGCAGATATGTACAGTGCGATCCATGTCATCCAGCAGCAGCTGGATATTGCCGGATCTACGGCAGAAGAGGCGTCTACCACGTTGAGCGGCAGTTTTGCGGCCATGAAAGCAGCTGCCGAAAACGTGATGGGCAACTGGTCCACCGGCGCAGACCTCACCGAGCCGCTGCAGGCGCTGGCCGACACGGCACAGACCTTTCTTGTGGATAACCTGCTGCCCATGCTTGGCAACCTGCTGACAGGCATCCCACAGATGCTCTACGACCTTGTGCCGCAGATCCTGCAAGCCGGCACACAGCTGATTGGCTCTCTTGCGGCAGGCTTTGCCCAAGGCATCCCCGAGTTTTTATCCACTGCCTTGCCTCAGCTGCTGAATTTTACCGAGGATTTGCGGGCAAACGCCGGGGCATTTGTGGATGCCGGACTGAATATGATCACCCAGCTGCTCAATGGACTGATTACAGGCCTGCCGCAGCTGATCGCTTATGTGCCGGATATGATCATCAATCTGTGCGGGATCATCAATGATAATATGCCCAAGGTTCTGGCGCAGGGCGTTGCCATTGTCCTGCAGTTGGTCGTTGGTATCGCAAAGGCTGTGCCTGCGCTGCTGGCCAACTGGAAAAAGATCTTGCAGGCCGTGCTGTCGGCAATTTCTGCCGTCAACTGGCTGAGCATCGGCAAAAACATCCTGACAGGTGTGGCCAACGGCGTGAAGAGCATGGGATCCCAAATGCTGAAAGCCTTCAAGGGCGGATTTTCCAGCGCGCTCAACTGGCTCAAGAGCCTGCCATCTCAGGCGGTGCAGTGGGGCAAAACTCTCTGGCAGAACTTTATCAACGGGCTGACCGGCAAGGAGAATCTGGCAAAAAATATCGCCACGGCGGCCACAGCAGGCTTTACTGTGGCCGAAACAGCCTCCGGCAGCAAGCCTAGCTTCGGTGACTGGATCGATTCTAACACAGAGCTTGCCGAAAGTGCGCAGAACGTAGCGGATATTGCTGTGCCCGCCTATACCAAATCCGGGGCCGCCGCTGCTGCAGCAGCCGAAAGTATGAGCGCGGTGGCCGCAACAGTGGTAAACAGTAGCTCGGACACTATTACCGAGGTGCTGGGTAAGGTGACACGCACCACCCAGACCACCAACGAAGTGCTGTCCGATGGGCAGAAGCAGCACAAGCGGGTCATCACCGAGACCAGCCGCCAGCTTGTAAATGGTGTGTTAAAGGATATCAAGACCGTGACTGCCATTGGCGCTGACGGCCAAAAGACCATCCAGCAGACCATGGAAAATGTGCGGGAGCTGGCCTCCACCGTCACGGCCACCAACGAGACGCTTGTGGACGGTATCCGGACCAGCACCCAGACTGTGACCGAAACCTTGACCGACGGCACAGAAAACCAGAAGCGGACCATTACCAAGAGCTATACAGCGATCGTTGAGGGCGCACTGCGCACGGTAAAAGAGGTGCAGACCATTGCTGCCGATGGGACCACGCAGGTGGCTACGACGATAGAAAATGCATCTTCCAGCAGCTTTGCGGGGTTGATGCAGGGCTGGAAAGCAGAGGCCGACAAGGGCGTATTGGGCACATTTGGCGCACTGAGTGCCGCCATAAAGAAAAAGGACTGGGCATCCATAGGACAATGGGTGCTGTCCACGCTGTATAACGGCCTTGCACCGAATGCACAGAAGTTTGTTGATGACTTCGGCATAACGCTGATCCAGCAGCTCAATGCGCTTTTGGGGGACAAGTTCTCTGTCATTGCGCAGAAGGCGTGGGACCTTGGCAGCGATATTGCGGGCGCCATTGCACAGGGGCTGCGCGATGCCCTGCAGGAAAAGGGACTAGCGCAGCTGCTGGAAGATGCGTTTTCCGGTGCTTTGGGCGCTGCCGGTACAGCCATTGGCACCTTTGTCACCAATGCGGGCGGTGCGATCTCCTCTCTTGCTGGCAAACTAGGCGGCTTGGGTGCACTGACTGAGGGCATAGGCAGCGCTCTATCGCAGGCCGGCGCACTTATCATGGCAAACCCAGAGATCGCTGCTGTGCTTGCCATCGCCGCCGGTGTGACCGCTCTTGGTGCAGCTCTGTTTTCAAAGTTTAGCCGGGGCAAGCAAAACCAGACGGAACAACAGAACAAGAATACGGTCACCTATAAGGACATCCAGGACGCCTACTGGTACGGCTCCATGCGCTCCATGGCTGGGTACGACTTCCGCACCGATGGGCGTGCCTATCCGTCCAGCCCGGCGGGCAGCCAGTTGACTGCCTATCAGCAAAAGATGCAGGCATCGGTAGAGGCGCTGTACGGCGTTGTCCAGCAGTATCTGCCGCAGGCGGGCAATCTGGTCATCAAGCTGGACGACGGCACGCTGGTGGGGGCGTTGGCTCCCTCCATGGACGCACAGCTGGGGCACCTGGCCGCTCTGGCAGAAAGGGGCAACTGATATGTATGAGATCTATGCATATCCTTTTGGCAACAAGGATGCCGAGCTGCTGCTCTATCAGCCCGGCAACCGCAGCGCGCTGGTGCTGTCGCCCAAGCTGACCCGTGAGGTCAGCAAGGGCGGCAGCCTTGTTTTTACGATGACCCGAGATCATCCGCACTACGAAAGATTGCAGAAAATGTCCACCTGCATCACCGTAAAGCAGGACGGACACGAGATCTGGCGGGGGCGTGTGCTGAGCCATGAGGCAGATTGGTACAACCGCAGGGTGGTGTACTGCGAGGGTGCGCTGTCCTACTTCAACGACTCGGCTATCACCCCGTTCAACTACGAAGGCAACCTGAAACAGTTCTTGCAGCACCTCATAGATGCCCACAATCAGCAGTGCGGCCAGATGACCATGAAACGCTTTGAGCTGGGCACGGTAACGGCTGCGCTGGGGGATCTTGTGGTGCACTATGGTGACCGGGATTCCTACGGCGTGGGCGAAGACTACGGCACCACATGGGATATCATGGACAAGATGGTGCTGAAAGTCTACGGCGGCTACGCCTACTGCACCTACAATTCCAAAACCGGCCGCAATGTGCTGAACTACTGCGATCAGGCTTTTGAAGCTGACCGGCTGGTCAACCAAACCATTGAGTACGGGGTGAACCTGCTGGACTTCACGGAAAAGACCGATACGAACCAGCTCTTCACTCGGGTGTATCCCATGGGCGGTAAGCATACGGTAACGGAGACTAAGTGGAAGTGGAAATTTTTGTGGTGGGGGAAAAAGTATACCGAAAGCCACGAGGAGCGCTATGGCATTTCCGAGACCTCGCCAGCGGCCATCCAGAAGTACCTGCCAAAGGGATTTTCGTACCGGCTGAGCAGCGAGGACGGGGACTGCGGCTGGATCCAGGACGATAAGGCCGCTGAGCGGTTTGGTGTGGTCTCTGCACTGGGGGAGTACGATACCGACAGCGACAACGACACCTTTGCTGCCGGTGTGCAGGACCTGCAAAAGAACAGCCTTATGGTCACCAGCTACACTGTGAAAGCGGTGGATCTGGTGGACGCCGGATACAGCAAAGACCGGCTGACATTTGCCAGCTATGCGCACATCATCAGCAAGCCCCATGGCGTTGATGTGGTGATGCTCTGCACAAAGCTGGTGGAGCCGCTGGACCGTCCGGACAAGAAGGAATACACCTTTGGGATGACCCGACAGACCCTGACCGACCGGCAGGCGGCAAACCTGGGCAAGACCAATTTGCTGGATGAACAGGCTGCCACCAGCTCCACGGCGTCCGGCGGGCTGCTCTCACAGATCAAGGACACCAACAAAAATCTTGGCAAGACCAATGAAAACCTGGCAGACACCAACAAAAACCTGAACCAAACGAACCTGAACCTCAACAAAACAAATCAGAACCTGACCGCTACCAACAAAAATCTGTCGGACTACAAGACCTCCAACGATGCAGCCGTCCAGGATGCAGCCAAGACCGCCACCAACTTTTTGGAATGGGACCCCGCTGCGGGACTGACGGTCCGGCATGAATCCCTGCCGGGGAAAAAGGTGCAGATCACCCAGGATGGCATAAAAGTCATCAGCGGAACAGGCATGGTCAACATCTGGCCCAGCGGCATATCCATCACAGACGGCACGGGCAGCTGCTCCATCCGCAGCGGCGGGATCTACTTCCACGGCATCCGCAACAACAAGATCTATGCCTGGGAGTATGAGAAAGACACCCACGGCAACCCCATTGGCGGCTTTGCAGAGCAGACCACCGCCCTGGAGCTGTCATCGTACTCCGCTGTACTGCTGGTCTACGACACCTACAAAAGCCCCACCTGGTTTGCCAGCGGCGGCAGTGCTGGACGGCTCTCCGTTGTTCTGCCGGTCAATGGGCAGAGTTACTCCTTTGCCTATCCCTGGAACACGGTGCATTGGCGGTCGGTGACAGTCTCGGCAACCGGGATCACGTTTGGCCCAGGCAAGGAGCGCACATCCGACTACCGCAATAATGTCGTGACCGGCGTGATCCATCTGGAAGTCCCCATTTCGGACGGTGTCGCACAAAACAACAATGTCTGCCGGCCGCTGGAGCTGTACGGTTTTATGTAAGGAGGCGCCTATGGAGCACTACAAGTTCAAATGCAAGGTTTGTTCGGACGGGCGGCTGTATGCAGGCGGCTGGTGCCATGAAAGCATCATCCCGGACCCGCTGCCGCCCAATGAGCTGCTGCTGGATGACCTCTCCGGCATCACGGAGGGATTTTATACGGACTATGTGTGGGACGGCGAAAAGCTGGTCTACCGCCCGGCGGAGCCGCCTGCCGACAGCGCAGCGGATGATGTCCAGACAGAGGAGACCGAGGTGACCTATACATGAGAGACTATGCCGCACTGGAAGCGCTTGCAGCCAAAAATTCCCGGCTGACGGATGTGTTTGTCCAGCTGGGGGGGAAGTTCGTCTCCCTTCGGTCCACCTATGGCCTGTGGCTGCAAAAACAGTCTCCTCAGATCGGTGCGCCAGATGTGGAGGGCGAGCAGATCTTCCCGCCCGGGTTCGATTTCGTGCTGGACCTCACACAGGCAGTGGACAGCAAAGTGCACTTTAAGCAGCGACAGATCCGCATGACATTTGCCTGCCTTCGCCCGAAAGCGCAGTGGGATACCATCCGCAGTGGCCTGGAAACGGCCTTGCAGGGTGAGTGGCTGACCTTTTACTTTTCCCGCTCGCCGGACATCCAGTATCAGGGACAGTTTGCTGTGGAGCTGATCCCGGGCAAGACCAGCGCTACCGTGGAGATCACTGTAACGGGCGCACCGTAAGGAGGAGCTATGGCAAACTACGATATCGCCGAAGCGGCTATGCTGGCATCGGATCGCTATAACGATATGCTGATACTGACGGACGCTGACAGCATCTCCCTGCTGGAACAGTTTGGGCTGATGCTGGATGCTGGCTATCCGCAGATCGGCAGAGCGGAAGCGCTGTCCATGCTGGTGCACGTGCCTGGCAGCGGTCGGCCGCTGGATCTGTCCCGCTCTCTGGACGGCAGGCTGCACTATATCAAGCGCCAGATCACAGCGCAGTTTTCCTGTTTCCGCCCAAAAGCGCAGTGGGGTAAACTGCAGCAGATCCTGGAATTGCTTTTGCATGGGCAGTGGATCTGGTTCCGCTTCAAAAACTCCAACTGGTACTGGCGGGGCAACCTGACTGTATCCGTGCAGCCGCAGGATAGCAGCCTGACTGTGACTATTACGGGGGTATGCAACCCATACAGCTACAACATGACCGCATACCTGGGCAACGACTGGCTGTGGGACATCTTTAACTTTGAAGAGGATACGATCTATCCCGATAAAACGGAGGTGAAACGCCTGTGAACAAAACATTTCAGGAAGTGATCGCGGACATCCGCACTGCGATCTATGGCAGGGAAGTGCGGGAGGATATCGCACAGGGTATGGAGTATGTGGAGACATTTGCCGCTACTGCCACCCAAAAAGCAAGTGCCGCCGCCGACAGTGCCACCAAAGCAGAGCAGGCTGCCCAGCGAGCAGAGGATGCAGCCACAGCAGCAAGCACCATCATTGATGACACCGCCATCACGCCCGAAAAGACTTGGTCAAGCCTGCGCATCCTGGACACGCTCTGCCCGCCCATCAAGGCCACTGGCAATCCGGTGGTGTGCTACCCGGTGGCGGGCTATCCCCTAGGTGTGGCCGTTGATTTTGCTCCCATCCAGGAGGGCGAGAGAGTCCCCAGCCCGGAAAACATCCGGCCCATCAAGGCGAGGGAGAGCGTGGACGTGTTGCGATGCGGGGTGAATGTGCTGGACCCACACCTGATAGAAGATGCTGTGTTTAAGCCTTACGGGCTTACGATAACGCATATCGGGGGCGGAAAAGTCTATATCGAGGGAGTTTTTACTAAGGCAACTCCTGAGGGCTCTTTTGTGATTCTACGCACAAAGCAACACATCTTGGGAGGGAGAGGGTTGAAAGCTCATGCCTTTGTGACTAAGGGTAACCTCAAAGTCATCGGCGCTTATGGATTTCGCAATGTGGGCGAGAATGTGATTGCGCTACTTGTGGATTGGGCACCTGGAACGGCTATCGACATCGAAGTCCAAATCGTGGTGACTCCAAAGGATATCACACCTATCGCCTTTACCCCCTACACCGGCCAGACCGCAACCCTGACCCTGCCAGCCCCCTGCTACGGCGGCGAGCTGGATGCGGTGACGGGCGAGGGGCAGGAGACGTGGGCGCTGGCTACCATAACCAAAGTCACCTCGGCAACTGAGATAGGCACCACCATGCGGGCAAGCGTCGTACTTTCTTTGCTTGCCAAAACTGCCAGAACAGGAAATGCGATATCGAACTACTTACCTGAAAAGGTTGATTTCGCAGCGGACTATGAGAGCTTCTATACTAACCAGTCGTTGTGCTACATAAAGCTCGCCAAAAGCCGCTTGAAAACAGCGACGCTGGAGGGCGTGAACGAGTATCTTGCTGCTCACCCCTTGCAAGTGGTTTATAAGCTGGCCACCCCCACCCCCATCAGAGCCACCGGCGGCAAGCCTATCTCTGCGCTGGCGGGCACAAATACGTTGCTGACGGATGGGGACAGCCTGACCGTGACGGGGCGGGAGGACCCGGCACACGAGATGCAGCAACTCAGAGCCGCTGTTGTAGCTTTGGGCGGCACAATCTAAGGAGGACAATCATGTTTAGTTTGCACGACTTTGTGATGGAGACCTTGTTTGGAATGGTCGGCCACGAACCGGATTACAAAGTGCGGCAGTACGCACTTGGCTGGTACGATAAGGCCCAGCTCACTCCTGAGGACATGGCAAAGCTGGATGAGGCCATCCAGGCGCAGTATCCGATGGAAGGCATGCCGGAGACGGATGCAATGGCAGCAGACGCATCCGCAAAGTAAGGAGGTTTGATTCTATGGCGATCCAGGCGTATTCCCTGTCAAAAGAGGGCTACAAGCAGCTCCGCCCGCATTTTCGGGTGCGGGAATTTAGGTGCAGGGATGGCTCTGACCCCGTCTTTGTGGATGATGAGCTGGTGGCGCTGCTCCAGCAGATCCGGCAGCACTTTGGCACCCCCCTGACCATCACCAGCGGATACCGCACCCCGGCCCACAACAAAGCCTGCGGCGGCGCTGCTTACAGCCAGCATTTGTATGGCAGAGCGGCAGACTTTAAGATTGCAGGTGTGGGACCGGATACGGTGGCCGCCTATGCCGAGACCCTGCTGCCCGGCCGGGGCGGCATCGGGGTGTATCCACCCAAGGCAGGTAGGCCCAACGGCTGGGTACATATTGACACCCGCCCCGAAAAAAGCCGGTGGAGGGGGTGAGACCGATGCAGTTTATTCTTGAGCATTTCATCGAGCTGATTTTTACCGCCCTGGGCGGGCTCTTGACTGCCGCTTACCGCAGCCTTGCCAAGCGGCTGCGAGACCGTGAAGCCGAGAGCGCAGCCCTTAAAGAGGGTGTGCTTTCGGTGCTGCACGACCGGCTCTACCAGGAGTGTGACCGGTACATCCAAAAGGGCACCATTGATGCCAGCGGGCTGAAAAATATCGAGCACCTGTACGAGAGCTACCATGCACTGGGCGGCAACGGCACCGGAAGCGAGCTGTACCGCCGCACGAAAAGCCTCCCTCTGACTACCGATTAAAAGAAAGGAAAAAGCTATGAAAAACAAGATCACCGCCGCCACCCTGGCCCGCACCGCCGTGCTGCTTCTGGCACTGACAAACCAGCTGCTGAGCGCCGCAGGCAAGCCGGTGCTGCCCATTGAGAGCGCCGCACTGGAACAGGCTATCACCGCCGGTCTGACCGTGGCTGCCAGCCTGTGGAGCTGGTGGAAGAACAACGCCTTTACCCCTGAAGCTCGCCAGGCCGAAGCCTATCTGACCCAGCTGCGCAAGCAGATCCACTGAGATAACAAATACCCCCATAAACGACAAGGTCCGCAGCCCTGTAAAAGAGCTGCGGACCTTGTATTTATTGTTCGGTTTTGTCCGGCACATATTCCAGTATATCGCCGGGCTGGCACTCAAGCGTTTTGCATAAACGAGCAATCGTGTCCATCGTTACGCTTTTCCCTGCTCGCATACTTGTAAGCGCATTTTCGGATATTATTTTTTCTTTGCGGATTCTATATGTCGTCAATCCTTTTTCTTTCATTAATGCGAATAACTTTTCGTAGCTAATCGGCAAAGTATCACCTCAAATCGTTGTCCCATCAGAGAAAACGAACTCTGCACGCCACTCACAGCCGAGAACAGCCGCAATTTGTTCCATTTCCTCATTTGTCAATGTTCCCCTTTTCACCTTCTGATTCAGGTTTGACGGGCTTTGCCCAATTCTTCGTGCAAGTTCGGCTTGTGAAATCCCGGCATATCCAAGCGCCATCTTAAGTTTCTGCTCGATTGTCATTGTGAGCACCTCCTTTTTCTTTATTATATAGTGTTTGCTAAATATTTTCAAGTCAAAAGAAAATATTTTTAGAAAATAATTTACATTTTACTTGACATCGTTTAGGAAATGCTGTATAATAGAAGCATGGAAAGGAGGTCTGAGGTGCAAGGGAGCAAATACCGGGAGGTGATGCTCCGTGACTAGCAAGGAGTTTGCAAAGCTCACCAGAGCCGAGCAGTTGGCACGGTTTGACGCATATAAAAAAGCGGCCAGCGCTGGAACGCTGAACCGCTAAGACACAAGAAAGCAACCAGTCAAGAAGCCCCTTGCACCTCTATTTTATTTTATTTTGTTCGTTTTGTCAAGAAAATAAAAGAGGTAATTATTATGCAAAACCGAGCTTTTCTCCGCAAGAATGTGAACACCGCCACCCTCGATAACCTGATGTTTGAGTTCCGCTGCACGGTTGATATGCTCAAGGCTGTCCATGTTGCAATGGTGGAAGGGCCGAACCGGGCCGACAACTACACGAACGCCCTGTTTGGCGTTCTGGTTGCTTTCTGGAACCTGATTGACAAATTTTCTGATGAAATTTATGAGGTAAAAGGCAATGACTGATATTCAGATTTTCAACTACCAGAACAACGAAGTCCGTACCGTGGAGATGATCGGTGAGCCGTGGTTCGTCCTGAAGGACGTGTGTGAGGTGCTTGGCATCACTAATCCCACCGCTGTCGCCGATCGACTGGATGAAGATGAACGGGCTAAGTTTGACTTAGGTCGTCAGGGCGCAAGCTGGGTCATCAACGAATCCGGCCTGTACAACGTCATCCTGCGCAGCGACAAGCCGGAAGCAAAGCCATTCCGCAAGTGGGTCACGTCCGAGGTGCTGCCCTCCATCCGCAAGCACGGGGCTTACATGACCCCGCAGACCTTGCAGGCGGCCATCCTGAACCCGGACACCATGATCCAGCTGTGCCAACAGCTCAAGGCCGAACAGAATAAGAACGCCGTTCTGACCGCAGCTAACAGCCAGTTGACCGTGGAAAAGCAGATCATGCAGCCCAAAGCGGACTACTTTGACGATCTTGTGGACCGAAATCTGCTCACCAACTTCCGGGAGACGGCCAAGGAACTGGGAATCAAGCCCAAGGCTTTTGTGGACTGGCTGCTTTCAAAAAAGTACATCTACCGTGACCAGAAAGGCAAGCTGATGCCGTATGAGGGCAAGAACAATGGGTTATTTGAGGTCAAGGAGTGCTTCAACGAAAAGACCCAGTGGGGTGGTGTACAGACGCTTATCACCCCCAAAGGCCGGGAGACCTTCCGGCTGCTGTGCCTGAAAGCTGGCTAATCCGACATAGCAACAGCCCTTAGGAACATTGGTGGAAGAACAACGCCTTCACCCCTGAAGCTCGCCAGGCCGAAGCCTATCTGACCCAGCTGCGCAAGCAGATCCACTGAGATAATAAATACCCCCGAGGGCTTTATGGCTCTCGGGGGTATTTCTCTTTCTGCTTTGTGTTGAAACAGGTTGCTTTTTTTCCGTTTGGTAGTTATAATGGTTTGGTAACAAAGTATGGTCGTTGATTGGAAGCTGCTTGTTCTTATTTGTTTTTCTCTGACTGAGGGATATTTCACAAAAAAGGAAAATCCCCCGTAAACTTCATAGTTACGAGGGATTTTCTTGGCGGAGTAGGAGGGATTTGAACCCTCGCGCCGTTGTTTAGACGACCTACGCCCTTAGCAGGGGCGCCTCTTCGGCCTCTTGAGTACTACTCCAGAGCAAAGTGTGTTACACTTATTAAAAATGGCGGAGAGAGTGGGATTCGAACCCACGGTGCGTTACCGCACGACAGTTTTCAAGACTGCTTCCTTAAACCACTCGGACATCTCTCCTTGTGGGCGTCCGGTTACTCCGTATCGGATGCCTGTTTACTTTACCAGATTTTTGCCCCAATGTCAAGCCCTATTTTTGATTTTTGCATCCGGAAGCCGATTTTTTCTCTTTGCCACAACCTTTTTTTGAGCTTTTTTGGGCTGTTCCCTTTACACAAACACCTTTTTGTTGTATAATAAAACAAAGCAAGACGATTCACCGGTGTAAAGGAGCGCAGAACGATGGCATTTGCAGAGCTTTTGAAACAATGCCGCAAACAACAAGGCATGAGCCAGGCTGACCTGGCGTCCAAGCTGGGGGTCACCCAGCAGGCTGTGGGCAAGTGGGAGAGCGGCAAATCCTCCCCGGACCCGGCCACCGTGGCCAAGATCGCAGAGCTGTTGAGCACCACCGCAGACTATCTGCTGGGGCTGTACCGCCCGGTGTCCTCTTCCTCTGCGCCGGAGCAGCGGTTCTTTGGCGGCTATGCCGAGAGCCTGATCCCCGTGATCGGCACCGTAAAGGCCGGTTACGGCGCACTGGCGTTTGAGGAAGATTACGGCCAGGAGTACGCCCGTGTCAAGGACCCCGCCAACTACTTCTATCTGGTCGTGCGGGGCGACAGCATGGAGCCCCGCATCCAGGATGGAGACCTGGCCCTGGTCCACCGTCAGGATACGCTGGAAAACGGCGACCTGGGGGTGCTGATCTACGGCGACGAGGGCGAAGGCACCCTCAAGCGGTATCTGCAGCGGGGCAACAGCGTAGTGCTCCAGCCTTTCAACCCCAACTATAATGAACTGATCATCAAAGGCGAGGAGCTGAACCACCTGCACATTGCAGGCCGCGTGGTGGAGACCAAGGCCAAGTGGTAAAATGACCCCCGGGAGGCCGCTATGCAGCACACGACTCTGGAAAAGCTCACGATCCTGGCGGACAGTGCCAAATACGATGTAGCCTGTACCTCCAGCGGCGCATCCCGCCGGGCAGCGCCGGGCACTCTGGGCAGCTGCTACGCCCCCGGGTGCTGCCACGCTTTTACCGCAGACGGCCGGTGCGTCAGCCTGCTGAAGGTGCTGCTGACCAACCGCTGCGCCTTTGATTGCAGCTATTGCGTCAACCGCCGTTCCAACGATGTGCCCCGGGCCAGCTTTGAGCCGCGGGAGCTGGCGGAGCTGACCATTGAATTTTACCGCCGCAATTACATCGAGGGGATGTTTTTATCCAGCGCCGTGCTGGGCACCCCGGACTATACCACCGAGCGGATGCTGGAGGTCCTGCGTCTGCTGCGGGGCGAGTACCGCTTTGGCGGGTACATCCACGCCAAGACCATCCCCGGCGCCAGCCCGGAGCTTGTGCAGCAGATGGGCTATCTGGCCGACCGGCTGAGCGTGAACATCGAGCTGCCCAGTGAGCAGAGCCTGCGCCTGCTGGCGCCGGACAAAGGCCGCCGCGCCATTCTGCGCCCCATGAAGCAGATCGCCGTCAGCGGGCAAGCCAACCGGGAGGAGCTGGCCCTCTACCGCCGTGCCCCCCGGTTTGCCCCGGCGGGCCAAAGCACCCAGATGATCGTGGGCGCCTCGCCGGAGAGCGACTACCAGATCCTGCGGCTGACCGAAGGGCTGTACCAGAACTACCAGCTCAAACGGGTATTCTACTCTGCCTACATCCCGGTATCCGCCGATACACGCCTGCCGGCTTTGGACACAAAGCCCCCGCTGCTGCGGGAGCACCGGCTGTACCAGGCAGACTGGCTGCTGCGGTTCTATCACTTCCGGGCAGAGGAGCTGCTGGACCCGGAGCACCCCAACTTCGACCCCTACCTGGACCCCAAGTGCAGCTGGGCTGTGCAGCACTACGAGCTGTTCCCCATAGACATCAACCGCGCCCCCTTTGAGATGCTGCTGCGGGTGCCGGGCATCGGCCCCAAAAGCGCCCAGCGCATCCGGGCGGCCCGCCGGCAGGCGGCGCTGGGCCTGCCCGAGCTGAAACGAATGGGCGTGGTGCTCAAACGCGCCCAATATTTTATCACCTGCAAGGGCTATGCCGGGGCGCACCCGGGGCGGGGCAGCGCAGGGCGGGAGCGCATCTCCCGGGATCTGCTGGACCCCCGCGTCTTTACCCAAGGGGTGGAGCAGCTGAGCCTGTTTACGCCCCCTGCGGTGGATAAACTGGTGGGCGAAGGCGTTGCCCCCATGAAGGCGCTGCGCCTTGTACGGGAGGAGGCTGTGCAATGTCTTTCCAAAGCACTGTAACCCCTGCCCGGCGGCTGCACGATGCGCCGGTCGTCTACCTGTACGACGGCAGCTTCCCCGGTTTTTTGTGCTGCGTATTTGAAAGCTTTGTGCAGCATGAGATCCCCTTTGCGGTGTTCACGCCGCAGCGGGAGGTGCCCACCCTGTACCCGGTGCGGGAGATCGAGACCGACCTTGCCCGGGCCAAGCGGGTGCACGCCAGCTTCCAGCCCAAGCTGGGGGCCGATGCCGCCCGGCTGACGGTGCGCTGTTTCCTCTCCGGGCGGGAGGACAAGGAGCTGCTTTTGCTGCGTTTTTTGCATCTGGGGTATGCCCTGGGGCCGGGGGTCGCCCAGCGGATGGGGCATCCGGATGTTGCACCGCTTTATGAGATGGACAAGAGCCTGGCCTGGGAGCAGGATAAGTTCCAGGGCTTTGTGCGTTTTGAGGAGCACGGCGGTATGCTGTGCGGTGTGATCCACCCCAAAAACCACATCCTCCCCCTTTTGCAGGGGCATTTCTGCGCCCGCTTCCCGGAAGAGGATTTTTTGATCTACGACGCCGTCCATCTGTCGGTGCTGCTGTGGCAGGACCACAAAGCCCAGATCCTGCAGCTGGCCGAGCCGCTGGAGCTGCCGCCGCCCAATGCGCAGGAGCAGCTCTTGCAGCGGATGTGGAAGCAGTTCTATGATACGCTGGGCATCCTCCCTCGGCGCAATGAGCGGGGCCGGATGACCCACTGTCCCAAACGCTTTTGGGGCGACCTGGTGGAGCTGCGGGACGAGCTGCACTAAGGGCCGCCTGCGGGGAAATGCGCTCTTTCCTGCCGCAGGGACGCTTTCTTCGCACATATTTTACAAAAAGGTTGCATCTGCGGCGTTGCGCTTCCCAAAAGCTATGGTATACTATACTATGATTTCAGGCGGAGATGTTCCGCCGGACCCCTTCCCCGGCAGTGCATCTGCGGGGACCGATAAAAAGGAGCAACAGCAGAATTATGGTTCGCATTACTATGGAAGACGGCGGCATCATCGACATCCAGCTGGACGAGAGTGCAGCCCCCATCACTTGTGAAAACTTTAAGAAGCTGGTCAACCAGGGTTTCTACAATGGTCTGACCTTCCACCGGGTGATCCCCGGCTTCATGATCCAGGGCGGCTGCCCGCTGGGCAACGGCACCGGCGGCCCCGGCTGGAATATCCAGGGCGAGTTCGCCTCCAACGGCGTAAACAACCCCATCAAGCACACCCGCGGCGTCATCAGCATGGCCCGCAGCATGAACCCCAACAGCGCCGGCAGCCAGTTCTTCATCATGCATGAGGATGCCCCCCACCTGGATGGCCAGTACGCAGCCTTCGGCAAGGTGGTGTCCGGCATGGATGTTGTGGACAAGATCGCCTCGGTGCGCACCGACTGGAACGATAAGCCCACCACCCCCGTCAAGATGAAGACGGTGGAGCTGATCGAGGGCTGATCCTCCCTCCTGCAAGGGTCCTTTCCCCTTGCAGCGCACACCGGTCTGCGCCGTTTGCTGCCGCTGTTTTGGGAAACAACGCTTACCGTTCTGCCTCCTGGCTGCAAAAGCCCGGAGGCTTTTTTGTTCCGTGGGCACAGGCCCTGGTCTGTGCCCGCTCAAAGGAGGCATACAAATGCGCTACGATTTTACGACCCTGATCGACCGGCACGGCCAGGACGCTTTGGCTGTGGACGGCTTAGGCACCGGTTTTGCGCCCGCCGCCCCGAAAGAGGGGTTTGACGCCATCCCCATGTGGGTGGCAGATATGAACTTTGCCACCGCCCCCAGCGTGCAGCAGGCCATTCTGGAGCGGGCGCAGCACCCGCTGTACGGCTACTTTGCCCCGCCGGATGCTTATTATGATGCCATCATCCGCTGGCAGCGCCAGTCCAACGGGGTCACCGGCCTGGAGCCGAAGCACATCGGCTATGAAAACGGCGTGCTGGGCGGCGTGATCAGCGCACTGAACTGCGTCTGCTCCCGCGGGGATAAGGTGCTGCTGCACAGCCCCACCTATATCGGCTTCACCCGCAGTCTGGGGGACAACGGCTACCGCATCGTCCACTCTGCCCTGAAGCAGGATGCCCAGGGCGTATGGCGGATGGATTATGCAGAGATGGAGCAGCTGCTGGCCCAGCAGAAGATCCACGCCGCTGTGCTGTGCAGCCCCCACAACCCCTGCGGACGTGTATGGGAGCGCTGGGAGCTGGAAAAGGCCATGGAGCTGTTCCGCAAATACGACGTATACGTTGTATCGGACGAGATCTGGTCCGACCTGCTGCTGGACGGCCGCAAGCACATCCCCACCCAGTCGGTCAGCGAGGATGCCCGGATGCGCACCGCTGCCCTGTACGCCCCCTCCAAGACCTTCAACCTGGCGGGTCTGGTGGGCAGCTACCACATCGTATACAACGATTGGTGGCGGGACCGGATGGACCGGGAGTCCTCCCTGTCCCATTACAACATGATGAACGTGCTGTCCACCCATGCCCTGATCGGGGCCTACCAGCCGGAGGGCCGTGCCTGGGTGGACGAGCTGTGCCAGGTGCTCAGCAGCAACGTGGCCTTTGCCTGCGATTATATCCAGCAGCATTTTGAAGGGGTCCATGTGGCCCGTCCGGAGGGCACCTATATGCTGTTTGTGGACTGCACCGACTGGTGCCGCGCCCACGGCAAGACCATTGAGGATGTGGAGCGGGCCTGCTGGGAGGTAGGCGCTGCGGTACAGGACGGCCGGATGTTCCACGGCCCCTGCCACCTGCGGATGAACCTGGCCTCTCCCCGCAGCCGCATCGAAGAAGCGTTCCGCCGGATGGATGCCTATGTGTTCAACGCCTGAGCTGCCCCCCATCGCCCCGGCGCTGCTGGACTGGTTCCACCGCTGCCGCCGGGTGCTGCCCTTCCGGGAGGACCCCACCCCTTACCATGTCTGGGTCAGTGAGATCATGCTGCAGCAGACACGGGTGGCGGCGGCGCTGCCCTACTACCAGCGGTTCATCCAGCAGCTGCCGGACATCCCGGCGCTGGCCGCCTGCCCGGAGGAAAAGCTGCACAAGCTCTGGGAGGGGCTGGGCTATTACAGCCGGGTGCGCAACCTGCACCGGGCGGCACAGCTGGTCTGCCAGCAGTACGGGGGCCAGCTTCCCGCCGACTATGATGCGCTGCTGGCTTTGCCCGGCATCGGCGAATACACGGCCGGGGCCATTGCCTCCATCGGGTTTGGGCTGGCGGTGCCTGCGGTGGACGGCAACGTCCTGCGGGTGTTTGCCCGGCTGTACAACGACCCCCGCCCTGTGACGGCTCCCGCCGTCAAGCGGGAGATCACCGCCCGTGTCCAGGCACATCAGCCCGCCGATGCGCCGGGGGATTACAACCAGGCGCTGATGGAGCTGGGCGCACTGGTCTGCCTGCCGGGGGGTGCGCCCCTGTGCGGCAGCTGCCCGCTGGCCGGGCTGTGCCGGGCCAACGCAGCCCATACCGCTGCGGCTCTGCCCTGCAAAGCCCCGGCCAAGGCCCGGCGGGTGCAGCCGGTGACCCTGGCGGTCGTGGAAAGCCCCCAGGGCGTGCTGCTGCAGCAGCGTCCGCCCAAGGGCCTGCTGGCAGGGTTGTGGCAGCCGCCCCTGTGGGAGGGCGCAGCCCTGTCCCCCGCAGAGCTGTGCAGTACACTGACCGGCATCGGGCTGAGCCTGGATGCCGCCCCCCTGCCGCTGCCAGAGGCAAAGCACATCTTCAGCCACATCGAATGGCAGATGACCGGCTGGCGTGTGTCCGTGCCGCAGCAGGCCCCGCCGCCGGGCTTTGTCTGGGCGCAGCCCGCACAGCTGTCCCAGGAATACGCCCTGCCCGGCGCCTTCAAGGCTTACCGGCCCTATCTGCTGGGGCAAAAATAAAAGTGCGCCTTGCCGCCCGGCGGCATCTAAACACATGCTGCTTTTTGTGGTTTTTCAGTTGTAATTTCCCCCTTGTGCGGGTATAATGGAGATACTCAGAATTCCAACAAGGGAGGATATGCCCATGTTCTTGATCTTACGCACCTCGCTGCGCCTGGCTTATACCTTGGCAGAGGGCGCACTGCGGGTCTCCCGATGGAAAAAGAAGCTGAACCGTCGTTTCAACCGGAACGACAGAAAAAAGGAGGGTGCTGAACCTATGAAGAAGTCCTGTCTGATCGCTGTTATTGCTGCTCTGGCCGCTGTGGCCGGTGCTTTGGCCGCTGTGGCCGTTTATCTGCGCCGCCGTGAGCAGGAGCTGGACGAATACGAGCGCCTGCTGTTTGGCGAGGACGACGCTGCCCCGGCAGAGCAGGTTCCGGCAGAGGATACCGCTGCTGAGGATGCCGCCCAGGAGTAAATCAACCAGCCCATCTGGGCGCGCAGGCTGTGGTGCTGCGCGCCCTTTTTTGTTAGGAGTAGATCATGAAGCGTATCTTGTTATGGCTGGCGGGGGTCGCGCTGGGGGTCGCGCTGCTGCTGGCTGCCGCGACCGGAGCCAGCTTTGCGTTCACCACCCAGGGCCATCTGCCCACGGCCGCTGCCCAGTTTGGCGGCACAGAGCTGACCCCCAACGGCTGGCGCTGGCGGGCGCCGCTGATCGGCGGACGAATGGACCGCATCTTTTCCGCACCGCCCACGTTGGCTGTGCAGAAGCTGGGGGTGCTGTACGATGCCCACCCCTCTCTGACCCTGCCGGACTGGGTCAGCGAGAGCCACCTGACCATTGAGAACGACGCCGGGCAGCAGGTCTTTGCCGGTCCCGCTGCCCAGTACGATGGGTTCCTGTACCCGGCCAACGGCGGCTACAAAGCCCAGCTTACCCTCTGGCGGCTGGCCCCCGGGCAGGACAAAGCCCAGTTCGACCCGGAGGCCCAGGGCTCCCTGCGGCCCAACCCCGGCC